>WLWD01000906.1_pt1 | contig 198521 bp, 142 predicted proteins | sample 6712731 | NCBI WGS metagenome assembly WLWD01 (sample SAMN12718690, study PRJNA576275) | sponge metagenome | isolation source: marine sponge | host: Mycale hentscheli | place: New Zealand: South Island, Marlborough, Capsize Point | collected 2014-11-01
TTTTCCTCCCAACTTTTCTTGTAGGTAAGCCTAGATCTGTACAATTTCTTCAGGCTAGCCTTTGAATGCTTTAGGTTGGAGCTTAGTTTGGGATTGCCTCCGCCAATGTTCATCTTTATATTACGGCTTGTGGACTGTTCTCCTTGTTGTGCTTCTTCCCTCTGTTGCACTTCTTCCCTCAGCTGCACTTCTTCCCTCTGCTGCCCTTCTTCCCTCTGCTGCACTCCTTCCCTCTGCTGTACTTCTTCCCTCTGCTCTTTCCTCACCTCTTCTCTCTCCCTCCCTCACCTCTTCTCTCTCCCTCCCTCACCTCCTCACTCTCTCTCTCTGCTGCACTGCTCAAATCTGTTCCTTGTGTTCCACCAATTCATAGCTATCACAATTTCTTTTTTTAGGTTCAGATTCACTTCCTTTGGAGCCACAAGGTCTCTTTTTCCTAAAATACTTGCTGATATCCATTAGCTACTACTCAGCAACTTCTACAGTCTGCCAAAGCAACAAATATACCCTTACCACCCAGGCAGCTGCTTCACAATGACCAGTGCTAAAAGCAACTTTCAAACTGGAACTGGTGATCCATAAAATGATACACCTACTCCATTCAAACTAGAAGGATAACCTATTAGGAGTCTGTGCTTAATTAACCCTTTGCGGACGAACGCGGGCGAGCAATTGTGTAATTAAATACGCGCACGCCGTAAAACCAATTAGTTGCCCGAGACGACGACGTTTTACCAGTGGAGTTCGGCACGTGGAAAAAGAAAACGGGCGAGTGTTTCTTTTGTGTTAGGCCTAAAATAATCTGCCTCTAGCGTTGTAGCTATGGTAATTCGTTAGTTTATAGTTTATAGAGTTGTTTTGAATACAAACTTAGTTGGAATTATCGAGGAGGCCATAGTTTGTTAGCTATTTTTTTAGCTTATATTTATGAAAGGAGAAATCACACCCAAGTGTAAGTTCTAGTTTTAGTTTGCTTATTTCTAGCTACTTTAGGCCTTTACTTCTTAGTAGATGTTCTATTTGAAAATAGCTAGACACAAAGTGAAGGAAATTTTTTTTTTATTTAGTTGGTGCACTTGATATAAGTTATACTTATTTTATAAGACTTATTTTGTAGAATAGAGATTGCAAAATGTAAACTATGTAAGCTACTGAAAGTTTTAGCGCGCTACGCGCTCTGTAACTGTAATAACAGAGCAAAAAAGAGCTTGTCACGAATTCGTGACAGCCGTATTCTCTTGACGCACCCGGTGTGTCACAGATTCGTGACCATCGTACGCGCGCGTTAAGTTACGGCGGTCACGATTGCGTGACGATCGTACGCAAAGGGTTAATGTCAGAGATATTCAGCTTTCAAAATGAACAAAGCTGTTTATTAGAGGTAACCAATTGATCAATACATAAATATAATACAATAAGTTTAATTTCCTTACCTTATTAGTATTGCAAGGACAAAAAAAATACAACTATAAGGTCGCTATTTGACTTCCCCCCCCCTAGCAAAAAATCCTGTATCAAACCCTGCTATCCCTTACCTCATACCCTCTCTATCCCTTACCCCATAGCCTATCTATCCCTTACCCCATAGCCTCTCTATCCCTTACCCCATAGCCCCTCTCTATCCTCAACTAATTAAATGAACTAATACTAATTGCTCTTGTAGATTAGAATTGAGCAATAAGACAATACTTTCACCAACGCCATTCATTCCCCCCACCTTTGTAGGCGTCCAGCAATCCTTCTAGCTGAGTGATGGCAATGGGAATGATAGAGCCTGATATTTCCAACATACCAGCTGGTCTCAATGGGCAACTCAACACCGAACACAAACCAAGCACTGACATCTTCCTGTCATGAACTCTGCAAACAAACAAACAAACAATAAGTGGATTTACAAGGGAATAAACATCCAGTTACTATGACAAGGATTAATGCAGAACTTAACTCCCCAGTATTATGTGCTCAAGGGAAATGGTCAAATGTAACACAAGCGCCACTAAAAACAACAACAACAACAAAACAAAAACAAGCGCCACTTACCCGGCAAATATGCTGGCATCCCTGACCCATTCTCTGAAGAACTGCTTGGTGATGGGCTCTGTACTGTTTGGAAATCTGGTGTTCTCCAATAACTCCAGCACCATACTGGCATTGTAATACAGACCAGCTATCACCTGCACACACACACACACACACAATGGAGATGACAGACTTCATCACAGCTATTACAACACCTCTTCATCAAATGCACAGTGTTCACAACGATGTTCAACTAACCAGAAAAACAACACATATTGGAGCTAAACGAACTGAGCAGTTTGCACGATATCACCACAACACACACCTCTACGACTGGACATAAATGGTAAGGTAATTTTCTTATAGCTTGAATAAAAAGGAATACTTGACACGCCTTCAAAATGAACACTAATTTAAATGGTATGGCGAGAACAAAGATTAACAAACAACAACAAACATCTTTAGAGTGAAGATCCAGTCTCAGTCAGCCACTTACCACGAGAATGCACATGGTCTTGAGTTCACTTGTCTTGCTCTCTTGAGTGAGCCTCTCAAACACGATGGTCATGATGGACGGAACATACTAACACACAAACAAACTAATATAATATGTGAACCTTTAGTAGTAAACATGTCTTTCATTGAGTGACAAAAACAATAACAACAACAACAACAACAAAACTCTTTCATTGTCATGATGTCTGAACAAGAATCATTCATACTCCACCATTATGTGGGGAGGGAGGGAGGTGGGGCGTGGTGCATGATTGATGTGAGAGAGAGAGCAACCCACGGCTTGACATTAGTCAGTTTAACTTCATTGCTCATAATTTCTTCTCAGCCATCCTTTACTGATTAGATGTGTGTTCTCTCTCTTTCACAAGCTTTTTAAAACCATACAGAATCAACCCTTTAGCGGCTGATAGGGATCGAATCGACCCAGTGATAGTGCAAGTTATAAAACTTGTGGACCATTTCATTGCTAATTACTCCCCTACAAGTGTAGCTGGACCACATGATCACCTCTCATAGGTATTCCTATTGGAGGTGAATAGGAATGGATGGCATGAGCTAGTAATACTATTCATAGGAATCCCGGGTAAAGCCCGCTCAATTGTTAGTGCCACATAAGCACATGAATAGTGATAACAATAATGGAAATACCCACCACAAATAAATAAATATAATAAATACATAAATAATTAAAAAAATAAATAATAAGTTAAAAAAAATAAAATGTTGATTTTTTCAAACTTTTGTTACTCACATTGTCGATACTGCCTCGACACTCCACCAGCATCACTTCAAGCAGCTTGCAGGCGTGAATCTGGGGCTCCTCTCCCGGGTCGCCGGCCATGATGGTCTTGCACATGCTCACTACCATATCCACATTCGTGGTGCTGGTCAGGAAAGTGACGGTGCCCACCTTCACAAAGTTGTACAGAACTGGCATGATTTCTGCAGGAAAGAAACAAGTCACATGACCTCACATGTGATGCATGAGGAACTTGTCTAAGAACACATGAGGAAATAAATTCAGTTGCTTTTAGCTAATACATTTTTGAAATAATTTATTTATACAGTCAATAATGTTTATTTTGAACTTTTCAAGAACAGAAAATTGTAATTTAAGAAATATCTCAAATCCTTCATTAACCCTTTGCGGACGAACGCGGGCGAGCAATTATGTAATTAAATACGCGCACGCCGTAAAACCAATTAGTTGCCCGAGACGACGACGTTTTACCAGTGGAGTTCGACACGTGGAAAAAGAAAACGGGCGAGTGTTTCTTTTGTGTTAGGCCTCAAATAATCTGCCTCTAGCGTTGTAGCTATGGTAATTCGTTAGTTTATAGTCTATAGAGTTGTTTTGAATACAAACTTAGTTGGAATTATCGAGGAGGCCATAGTTTGTTAGCTATTTTTTTAGCTTATATTTATGAAAGGAGAAATCACACCCAAGTGTAAGTTCTAGTTTTAGTTTGCTTATTTCTAGCTACTTTAGGCCTTTACTTCTTAGTAGATGTTCTATTTGAAAATAGCTAGACACAAAGTGTAGGAAAAATTTTTTTTTTATTTAGTTGGTGCACTTGATATAAGTTATACTTATTTTGTAGAATAGAGATTGCAAAATGTATACTATGTAAGCTACTGAAAGTTTTAGCGCGCTACGCGCTCTGTAACTGTAATAACAGAGCAAAAAAGAGCTTGTCACGAATTCGTGACAGCCGTATTCTCTTGACGCACCCGGTGTGTCACAGATTCGTGACCATCGTACGCGCGCGTTAAGTTACGGCGGTCACGATTGCGTGACGATCGTACGCAAAGGGTTAATGACTTTAATTAGAGAAAAGCACCTAAATATTTCATCTTGTAAAAACGTAGCACAATCTCATGAATATCTTATCAAAGACAAGACTATGGACTTAAATATCAGCTATTGCAGGGAGGATATTGGGGGAGGGACTTTTTCTAATTATCATACCAGAGAAATAGTCGAAGGCATCTCTTGTGAATGTCTCGTAGAGTATGGGTAACATCTGCCACATCTCCATAGACACAGCTGACGTGGTGAACAAATCCACTAAATTGAACATCTCCTCATAAAAATCTGAAAGACAACAGCAAAACAAACAGTAAACAAATGAACAAAACCTGCCAAGCTAATAGAATCAATGTTCGCCATAGCAACTGATGAATTGTGCATGCTCTATTCCTACGACAGTCTATACTTGCACAACTCCTGGTGCTAATCTTAGAACTGACATCATGACTGCAAGATACAGTTCCTCTTGAGATGACGCAATGTAACATGAACTGAATGAAGTAATTGGCGTTACACGGGATAGATTACACATCATCTACCCAGCAGAAGCAAGCACTTAGCAACCTTGCAATCCACACCTTCCTAAAGTTCTAGTGAGGTGTGGTCATGTCTTACCTATGACCCCATTACGCAGCATGGTGACTACCATCGGAAGTACCACTGTCTCCATGCTCTTCATGATCTGAAAGAGAAAGACAACGTGTAAATACGGTTATAACTAAAGCACTTTGACACAAATGTCAGTTGGTGATGGGGCAATGGAGTCAGTCGATGATGGGGCAATGGAGTCAGACTGACACAAATGTCAGTCGGTGATGGGGCAATGGTGTCAGTCGGTGATGGGGCAATGGAGTCAGACTGACACAAATGTCAGTCGGTGATGGGGCAATGGAGTCAGACTGACACAAATGTCAGTCGGTGATGGGGCAATGGAGTCAGACTGACACAAATGTCAGTCGGTGATGGGGCAATGGAGTCACACTGACACAAATGTCAGTCGGTGATGGGGCAACGGAGTCAGACTGACACAAATGTCAGTCGGTGATGGGGCAATGGAGTCAGACTGACACAAATGTCAGTCGGTGATGGGGCAATGGAGTCCAGACTGACACAAATGTTAGTCGGTGATGGGGCAATGGAGTCAGACTGACACAAATGTCAGTCGGTGATGGGGCAATGGAGTCAGACTGACACAAATGTCAGTCGGTGATGGGGCAATGGAGTCAGACTGACACAAATGTCAGTCGGTGATGGGGCAACGGAGTCAGACTGACACAAATGTCAGTCGGTGATGGGGCAATGGAGTCAGACTGACACAAATGTCAGTCGGTGATGGGGCAATGGAGTCAGGCTGACACAAATCGGTGATGGGGCAATGGAGTCAGACTGACACAAATGTCGGTCAGTGATGGGGCAATGGAGTCAGACTGACACAAACGTCAGTCAGTGATGGGACAATGGAGTCAGACTGACACAAATGTCAGGCCAAGCACTATAGTGTGGGAGTGGCTTATTTTTACTCCCAGAGTCAACTCATGAGCTGACAGACCTCAAACAATGGGACATGCTCTGTCACCCTAGTAATTATTTTCCCCCCATTGATTTCATACAGAGGTAGGGGCACCCTGGGACTCGCCACTCCCCTCCTCATTTTGAAAGTTAATATAGTACTTAAGCTAGAGTTGAATTCTATGACTAGTAAGATTAAAACCCTGCACGTGACCAAACACTGATCAGTGTGAAGTATACACGTTCACATAGTCATGTGCATCAAAGTAGTGTGGATTTTAGAAGTGGACTGGCTAACTATAGCAGTGCCCACTCCCGTGAAAAATCCTGAATGACACCCTGTAGTGATGCCCATCTTAACATTATATCCACCCAGTTGCATACACACACACAAACACACATCCATTGCTACCAAATCCAATGACTCATTGTAGGTACATACACTATTGCCAAACACACACAACAGATGAACATGTCATAGAGGAACAACAAGCCAGTGACACACACACACACACACACACACAACTATGCCCTGACAGGCAGTCTGGAGCTGAGTTTACACATAAATGCTGCATCAGCTACTACAGTCCGTGTTCGTAACGACATAGGCCTGCCAGCTGTAGCCATCGTACCACCAGCTTGAGGACAAACAGTACGAATGCTGGCAGGTTCTCTCTCTGCACAAGATGATTGATGTTGACTGTAGATCACACTGGGCTTTACCACCGCATGAGGAGACTTCAAGCTACGGGTTGAAGCCATGAGACTTTTGTTGGGTTTAGGTAGCAGCTTTGGAGGTTGCTTAGGATGGACCCTGGAAGGAGCCTTCAGACAGCCTCTCCTGGTTGCTACTGGCGCTGGTCTCTCCGCAGCCTTCGCGGATTCTGATGTCACCCCAACTGACTGTACACCAACACTGACAACTCTTGTAGGCCGCAGGGCAAGCTTTCTGCTGCCCTGAGGCAAAACCACACCCTCCTGTCCCTTATTGGTGGAGGCGATAGAAGCTGCATGAGCAGATTGCACTCCATTACTGACAAATTTCACATGCTTCTCTCGACTAGTCTTACCAGGAGTAGCAATAGAAGACTTCTTCACCACGGCTCCAGTAGTTCTCGATGACTGCGAGACACTGGGAGTGGTCTTGACACACCCCTCACCAGCTGCTCTTTCCTCTTTCCCCACATGCGTATCAGATAGACCACTTTCCGGCACTCTGGGGAGAAATGCCACGCGACGCAGTCCTGAATGGTTAGAGTCCCCAGCCGAGACTCTAGACGGTTCATTACCACTATCTTTTGAGACTGGGCGAGTCTCTGGCTTATCATCTGAATCCTGAACCAATCTCTTCCTAATGCCCACAGGCAGTTTCCTTTGCCGGAAAGATGGGCGTGACATACTTGTTGCTTTGGACATGTTGGGAAGTGGGAGTTCACTGCCACACCCATCAGTAGAGATGACGCGCTTCTGCAAAACGCGAGATGAGTTCAACACTGTTGTAGTACCTACATCACTAGAACTCTTACTCGACAGTGCCACACCCACAGTGTTGGGTGTGGTTATAGACTCTATCACACCTGATGAACCACTTGTCCTATAATTAGTGAGATCATAAGAGACGGCCTCAATTCTGTCACATGACTCTCTACATCCGTCTTCCTCTCCAATACTTTCAAAAATTCTTCTCTTAGAGGTCTGATCGCATGCCAGCACCACGCCCCCCTGTCCATCACCTTCAGGTGGATCCCCTGAAACAACTTTCATGCAGGCCTTGTACTCTGACCTGCCAATGTTCTTCACAATATCCAGAAGCTGGTCCACTTGCCTCTTCAGATCCAAGTTTCTTTGGGACAGATCTCCATTCTCCTGCCTCACTTCCTTCAGTTTCTCTGACACCAGCTCCAAATGCTCGCTAACACACTGGGTGAGGTGCTGGGGCAGGGATATCGCAGGAACACGGGCAGGACACCCGGCGTGCTGGTAATCACATGGCAGCACACGGAGAGCACAACCTTCCTCCAGATGAGTGCTCAGGCCGTGTGACGATGTGATGGATATACCACATCTGTTGGGACACTGCATGGGAAGAGAGGGGCACCTGAGATGGTGCAAGGAATGGATGTGAGCAGCTGTCCCTTCTTCTCCGCAGTAGTCACATGGTACTAACTTCTTCTCACACTGTCTCTGTTGGTGCTCCTCCAGGAAGTGCTGAGGCACCCACTGCCCACATAAATTAGGGCACTGCAGTTCCTGATACTGGCATTTCTGTAACGAAAGCTCATCTTCATCACTATCCATTTCCACAGGGCCGAGTAAAGCAGCTGTCCAATGGAAGCCCTCCAAATCCTTCACAGTGCCCACCCACTCGCACCCCTGACCTCTCATAGGACAGTGAACTTGTGCTGAACGAACCTCATTCTCCAGCTCCTCCCCTTCTTTGCTAAAGATGACAGAAAGCTTTTTACGACACTTCTTTACTGGGCACTTGTCGGAAGAGGCCTTGAGCTGGTCAACACAAGCACGGCAGTACAATGAGTTGCAGCACATCGTGCGACAAGGATCTTGCAATAACTGGCGGCAGAGAGAGCAAACCCACCTCTTGGGTATAGGAGACAAGAATGTAAGATCCACAGTTAGGGCGGGGCCAGTGGACTCTAGCAGAGAGTCATTATCTGTCACTAGCCTTAGGGCATACTTCCAAGTATTCTGAATGGCACGGTCTCCCTCAGGAGCTGACATTAGTTCGACAAACTGAAACAGAAGTTCTGAAAGTCTACGTATTCCTGCAGGAATCACATTTTTATAGCCGTGAAAATTAGCAGACAGCGTCAAACAAGACAGAGTTCCACACAATGATTCTCAGACTGCCACCTTTTACAAATACACAAGAGATGAAGGTGTCTAGCCTAGGGCTGGTGCTCGCAACTTAATCAGGTAGCAATGGAGACCATACCGGGCTGTTAACAGCATTAGCACCTGCACCAGGAATGGAGTGTTCACATCAAAAATACCATATCAACACTCGTAATAGCAGCTAGCAACAGTGTCAAATATGGAGCGCAGTAATTAGAATTATCGGCAAATATGAATACAATGAGACCTTATAATCAAAATGCAATATATTTAAACAGGCACTAACACTTCAGACTGGGACTTACTGGCATGTAGAACTCTATAAAAGGTTTAGTGTAAAGGTAGTCCTGTGCATACCAAGGTCTCTACATGACAGATGAGACTGATACCAGCTACATCTTCAATGAAGTGAGAAGAGAGGGAGTTTGGGGATGACCCTGGTGATTAAGGCTTGCAAGCTTTAGACCGCTTAATAACTGTGATGCCAGCAAGATGAGTAGACACATGATGTGAGATGGATTGCTAAATTTGAGTGTCCAGGCTGACGCGAGATTGTTTCAGTTGAAATGCTTGCAGAACTAATATGCCAAATAGGTAAGATTCCCGATGGAGCCCTATTGCTTGTGACACAACTAACCCTTTACCATCTCTGTGACAGCCTGTTGTCAGTGATACAACCCTTTACCCTCTATAGACAGTCAGTTGTGGTGTTAGTGATATGACCCGAACCATTTCTTACTCCTAGCTCTTTGCATGGAATACTCCATCCCATCCAGATATCAGCACATGATCATTAAAGTATTAAATTAATTCTTCATACCACCATTGCAGTAGCTCATCCTTACTCACCCAAAATCTCATAATCATGGAATACTCCATCCCATCCAGATATCAGCACATGATCATTAAAGTATTAAATTAATTCTTCATACCACCATTGCAGTAGCTCATCCTTACTCACCCAAAATCTCATAATCAAATAGATATCACTCATTACATAGGGACAACCACCCTTTACCATATGGTGAATATAAACCTTAACATCAAACGGCCGCAGAGCTAAAAATAGCATGCGGACATCGGTCAATTACCGTACAAAACTTGATTTGGACCGCACAATCAATGATATGCATGGTCATTGTGTCCGGCCAAAAGGTGTTGCATCAAAAAGAACCAGAAATAAAGTTTTCTCACTCGCTGGGGAAAAAATGCGATACGCGACGGGCCAAGAAGCAACGATTAAGTCGGTCGCGTGATCCTTCCGATTGTGCTGAATCAGCAACTTCAGAAATTGGGATTCCGTAATGCGTGCGCGGAGTCGATTGCTACCTTTCCCTCAAGTTTTCTGCGGTGTTCTTCTGATCTAGCTTCTTGTTAGGCTTGTATGGTTGTGTCCAAGAAATCTACGATCTCTTCGGTAAGTTTATTTCCTGTTGTCAGCAAAATAAAAGTGCTATTAGCTGTAGCTTCTTTTGTAGCTAGTGCTTGTAATCAATGAAGGGCTACTCCAAAGATACTGAAGCTAGACCTGGACCTTCTAAGCAAAGGTGTGTTTCTCACTCAACGTTTAAAAAGTGGCAAAATGAGCTGGACAAAGAGTTTCAGGCTATGTCTTGGCTTGATTGTGTGTCTGGGGCAAAAATAACAAAGCTTGCTTGCAAAGGCTTGTAAAAAGTTTGAAAGTAAAATTGTTGGCAGGAGAAACTATGGCAATAATTGGCGAGCGAGCGAGACACTTACAGGGGTAACACAATTGAAAATCGGGGATGTTTGTTTATTTGTATATATGTATGGACGTATGTATGTCATTTTGTACTTTGACCCTCGCGTTTTTGTGTTAGTTATGTGGTCGACCCCGTCCCAAATTACACTAAACAGAATCCTCTGGTTTATCGATCAGTACCCGTATCGTACTAGAAATTGAATTGTTTACCGTTTTGAATTCTTTTGCGGGTGCAGTTCAAACTTGAAAACTTAAGGGACTTCCATTTCTATTGAGTTAGTGGCGGTGGTAAGTCAATGCGCTCTTTGTCATGGTTATAAGCCGTGCGCAACAGTATTTACTTGAAAATACATTGTCCACTAGACTACTGCGAAGGTAAGTCTGTGTAGGTGCATGTCCAGTTGTGTCAAAGCACTGTGTGTTACAACCACTACTTAGCTAAAGAATATCACAAAGAAAACTTTTAAGGGTGCTCAAACACTCTTTGAGCGGGAAACACCCGCCAAATAGGCCACGGTTGCTAGGGCCTGTTAAACTTACTTCTGCTTTTCCCCCGAATTATATTATTTATGCAGGCCAGCAAGCACTGCTAGGAGAAAACACCTACCAAGAATGAAGACTGGAAGTCGATCACATCTCAGGAAATACTCCGTCACCATTTTGGACTTCTTGGCAGTACTGCACGGCTACCGCAGTAGTTTAGAAGCTGATTTTTTGTATATCATTTTCTTACCCGTGCGTGCATGCCATAACGTTGAGTTTTTTTTAAATTTTATTTTACTTTTCTATTTACTCACCTTACCAGTGAACTATTGTGGATTATTTCCATGAAATTCCGTAAATTAAAAATATCTCAACGTTATAGGGTCGACCCCTTGTGGCCCTAAACCCTGGCAAAATTTGAACCATAGCAGTTAGTCCATTCCTGAGCAGTACGCAAGAGAAGATTCTGGATCCATTACTTTAGAGCGCCGAGAATTTTTTATTGTAAGTTGACTCCGCCCAGCCCGTAGTAGTACCTATCCAGTAGTAGTACCTATCAGTAGAGCGTAGTGGTGAGTGGAGGCACAGCTGCATTTCACAGGCACTAATTTGTTACAGAACGGGGTGTGACTTTGTGGTAGATAACCGCTACTATTCAGCTGGAGTGCGCTACCAGGCGTTGCTATGTGTGAGCACCCTTAAATAACGTGTATTGTTTTGTCGTTGTTTTTTTCCTTCCAAGCAGTTGCAGAGAGTTGTTACTATGGCACTGAAACCCCTTTACCCTGTATGCTAAATTAAAAAACTGGACCTTATTTTCAGTAGCTTCAGTGTTAGAAGTCAAAATCATTCATATAAAAATAGTATAGTCTTTAGGCTCGCTCGCCATTTGTGCTCAAGCACATCACTAGTTATTGTAATAAAATGGGTTGACCACTCCAAATAAGTCAATGTCCAGGCAAACTTAGATTTGTTCGGACAAATTGTCCAGACAATTTTTGAGTGTTATTTTTAGGTCTAATTCCCCAGCAGCAATCAACCGTATCTTCTTAACTTCAAAGGACTGAATGCTATTGGTTGACTTCAGGAGTACGTTTAGCTACAGACAGTGACTTGGTACCTCTAACACACTTACATTAGTCTCGTTGAAGGTCGCCTTGATGAGGGACTGCAGAGCTGAGAGAATGCCTAGAGAAGTGAGGGCCTTGTAGCTGTCCTCGTCTGTCGTCTGACCTGTTGGGTCCACAATCTCATTGAATGTACTTACCTATGGAAACAAACAACAACAAAAACAACATAAGAATTTCTAATAAAACTATGGAAAACATTACTACAACAATAACAAGGGGAAGAAGATTTGGAACAATTGGAAGGATGTGGTGCACCTTAAAAATAAATAAATCAATAAAAACTCAAAGAGTAGAGGACTAGAAATAAACTAAAGTCAGGTGAGCACTGATCCTGAATGCAATAGTATTTGAAAGCCAAGTATACCTAAGTATATACAGATCAGTAATTCATTAGTATACAGCTTCGCTTGCTCCGCTGAATTACATGGGGACACACCCACTCCAGAAGTGCTTCCTCACCAGCTCCCGGCAGAGACTGATGGCTACATCAGCCATTTGGTCTCCGTAAGTCTCTATGAGTTCTGTCATGACTTGAGTGAGGTCATCATTAGCCGTCTCCTTGATCACCACTAGCAACTCCTAACAACAAAACAAAAACACAACACCAATGTAAATAACAGCACCGATCAACACCAACACACACACTGACATATCATAAAATGGTAAATATTCTTTGGTGCACTCTATAGCAGTGATAGAGAGGGGTTTGCTCTGAAGAAGATGAAAATCAACTATAAGAGACTTGCTATGAAATGATACTTTATCAATCTTAAACACATTAATCAACTGTTTTTAAGTGAATTGACATGAGCAGAATGAAGTTCTCAGCATCTCTCTCTCTCTCTTTCTGGTTGTTCTCTGCAAGAACCCGCACAATGGAGAAAAGAGACGTACAGTGAGAGTTAAATACAATAAGATAAAAAAATTCACCTGAGTATCTTGTTTACGACAGCCATTGCCTTCAATCAATACATTAACAACTAAATCTCTATCACTTATATAATGCACGAGCATGTGTTAGCCCTCAGGGTAAACTAACTTATCCTCATAGACTTAACCATGGCAACCAGTAGCAGGCAAACTACCACATGGAGAGTCTACGACGCAAATTACATCATCATCAGCTAACACATGCACGTGTGCCCTCTTCACACACTCACACACACACACACACACACACACACTACCCTGTACCTTGATGATGGGCCTGACATGAGGCTGAATGAAAGTCTCGGCGTCGCTCTGGTTCTTAATGAGATACTGCAATGCGACGGCAGCCTCCACCTTCACAGGAAGCTGGTCGTCCATGGTCAGACAGTTGAACACCTGCACACAAACACACCATAATGTCCCATCGCTACGTCCACACAACGCTAGCTGGTAACTGCAGAAAATGACAGCTCACAGAAATAAGTTGCCTTTCACGGACTCTCTATTCAAAGCAACACAGAGCCAGATCTATTTGTCACTTGGTCTGACATTTGTCAGGTCAACCACACAACCTCACACTTGTATCAGCAGTCTCACATGCATGCCTGGATACTGTTAACTGCTGACCTGCTGCAGGGCATGCTGTAGATTAGCCGGATCTTTGAAGGTGATCTCACTGAAGAAATGAATCATCCAACACGCCTACAACACACAAACAACATCAACACACACAAATAACAACAACACACGTTTAAGATATACTGATTTGCTTCACCACAGATGGTAAGTGAGCTTGAAGAAAGGTCTACATAAGTAACTGATTGAATACATTTATAGTTCCATTCAACATTCATTTTTGTATTAGTAATTTCTATTAGTAATGAAGCGCCAAAGGTGTGAACCCTCAGCGCTACTATACACTAGCTAGCTATTCCAAAATCATTTCTCAGGTCAGTAGAATAATTACTCGGCGTATACCTAACCAGGTATCAATATAGCTTGTGCAATGATAACCCTGACCTGATACCTGTGAATTTATAATAACTTGAGGTAAAGGATCGCCTAAACTACTCTCAGCACAAAAGTAGGAAATGGTCATCACTATTATACCTAACCAATATATCACTAGCTGTTGGATATGGCCACAGAGCTATCAGTGTACCAAGTCACTAGTTTTACTACTTATTCTGATAGTTAAACATCTGCAAGACATTGGCTGCTCCATACCCAACATAGAAACGTAAGTTGTACTATTGGTTACGTCATGACATGTGCATGTAGAAGCTGAAAACACACACACACACTTTATATACACTCCTGATAATGTCTTGCGTTGCTCGCCCAATAATTAAAGTTGCCACCATTTGTCCGATTGTCCAACCATCAGGATAAATTTCTAATCTTCATAGACTCTACTATGGCAACTAGTAGCAGGCAAACTACTCCACGGTAGAGCTATGACGCAAATTACATCATCACCGGCTGGACAGATTTGGACACGCCCAATTACCACGCCCACACTCTTGACCCCTCCTCATTATTACGCCACTTACCCGGGCTCTCATGTAGCCCAAGTTGTTCTGGAACTCTGGGAAGACATGAGTGACAAGCATGGACTCCAACTGACTGGAGTACTTCTTCTTCTACAATCCAAACATATAAACACACAAACAAGTTAACACAAGTGTCAGCAATTTGTATTCGGCTGAAACATTGGCTGCTAAAAAAATAGAAAATTTGCTATTATTTGTATACACTTGAACCAGTAAACACAAATAAGTAAATACAAACAAATAAGTACTTGTATTATCTGCAGTTTTCACCAACTTCAACAAATTCACAACGAAACTGCTTAAAAGGCATTAATACAGTATTTGTGACAGGCTCTGAGAAAAGGGGCATTGGACGCACAATATACTATTGAGGTATTAGCCATAACACTGAAAATTGTTTTTTTTAATTTTTTTTATTTCCAGTTTTAACAACCACCTTATATTTACAAACAGCAAACACTCCCACCACACAAACCACACCCACCTTAGTTAGAGAAGTAGAGACTTGTCCAATGACATGCAGGGCTCCGTCCTTCTTGCTGGGGTCCCGCTGACTGGGAGGCGTGTCCAATATCTGTATGCACAGAGCCATGACAGGATCGAGCACACCTTTCCTCTTCTCACACGCTCGGGCCAGGAAGCTGATGGCCGCCACAGTTGGGGAAACTAGGTCCTCAAATATGTCTGACAAAAACCAACAACCACTCAATGTGTTCCCTGAAAACCTCCTAGCCTGTAGCCTATGGAATATTACTCGAGGGCAAAAAGATGGACCTAATAGAATCAACCAGCTTATCTCAACCATTACAGAGACTAGCTATCAGGAATCAAAATATGTAGTCAGAATAGAGTGGCTGCATTTTTTAAAGGAAGGGAGAACCCTTTAAAATTGTCAGTTTTTGGGCACTTGAAGGAAGTTTGAACAGGATTCCCCACCTAATCCGTACCTATACTTGTTTTTACTTCGTCTCCTAATAAAAAGTTTGTTTTTTTTAAGTTTACTTTTTCCAGAAACCATCAGATTAGCTAATGGCAGTAGTTGTATTGCAACTAAACCCGGCCATTCTCTGATATCTTCAAAGCTTGAAGCATCATCTCTATCCCAGTGATGGTTATCTCAGTAAAGATGTTTGTTTAGTTTCCCTGTAGCCGTTTTCTGATCATTCTTGATAGACAACTCTCCATTGCAAGCTCAAAGTTAGGAAACGTACCGCTAGTCATCAAGTACTTTAGTAGCATCTCCATAGCTGTAGATGAATCCAGTCACATGACACAAGCAGTGGGAGGTCAGAAGGTTGGGAGCAAGTAAACAGCGATTATCAGAGTATTGAGAGAATTAAGGGAGAGAGAGAGAGACAGGAGATGCAGAATACGCGTAAAAAAAAGAAATAAATAAATAAAAAGATAAAAGAAAAAAAAAAAGAAAAAAAAAAAAGGGGGGGGGAAGGAAGGATCCCCTCCCCCAAATTTTTAGTACTAACATTCAGCTATACAACAACCCTGACCATCCAATGCTAACTATTGATCTCTGAGTAGAGGTTGTTACAGTAATTAGTTTAATGTTTGCAAGTTACTGTTCAAGATAATAAAACCCAGGCTATACCATCATGAATGTAACTCTACACTGACTTACAATTCAGCACACACATCAGGGTTTCATCCAGAAATTTTTGTCTGGGGAGGTCAAAATTAAAGTGGATTAGGTAATAATTTTAAGTAATACTTTTTGCTATCTAAAATAATAGATTCCCTAATCTCACAACTAAGCAGAAATACTCTGAGTAAACTTTTCACTTTTTTTTTGCCCTTGAAAGTACAGCTCTCAATTAACCCCATTAGCAACCCCAATAAAAAAAAAAAAGAAGCAAAAAAAAAAAAAAAAAAAAAGCAGCTGCTGCAGATTGCTGACCTCTGCACAGCCATTGGAATAAAGCTTTCACATAGTTTAGTCAGGTCACTTCAACTAATCACTCAAATACTGAACTCTGATTGTTTTCCCAATATAATATGACTTTTTTGTAGGCAATTAACTTTAATAGGTAGGTAAAAAAGTGGGGGGATATCCCCCCCTGGCATTTTGACTGGGGGGGTCAAAATCTCCCCCTGGATGAAACCCTGCACATTCTGAACCCCTTACCAAACTTCATTCTGATGTATTCGTAAGGGTCCTCCTGCCACAGCTGGTCGTCTTCTTCGCTGTAGCACATCATGGGGAAGATGATGCTCTGGAAGATCTCCATGAAGTGAGGCTCCACCAACTTCCACATGGCAGCCACATCAACTCTGCAAGTACAAAATATCTTTAAAATTATTTCTTATAGTTTTTTAACCTTAAATGGCAAAGTCTCTCTCAGCTGTAGCTATACTAAATTGAAAGCATAATATTATTTAGGTAGAATGTCAAAAAACTTCACTGAAGACGTAGAACTTTCAATTCTCTGGTACTTTCTCCAGTGACTTTGACTCCATAACCACCTTTTTTTATTTTTTTTAAAGAAATTCCTTTTGAAAAATCACCCTCCTTGGCAATAATTCTTCTCGTATGTTCAGTTATGATTAACTTTTTTTTTTGCAAACAAACAAAAAAGTAATGCAGTTTTTACACTCACCCCCCCCCCCCCCCCCCTTATGAACCTTGAAGGGGGTAAGCTAAATTAGAGTCTGTCTGGAAAGGTAGCTGTTTAATACTTACATTTCAATGAAGTAGTTGAAGATGATTTGGATGACTCTAGGAGACACGTACTCTCCTTGTCTCTTCACTTCCAACTGTTTCAAAATGACATTAGTCACACCAACTACACAATATAGAACATACCCAATCTAAACTATAACTGAACCATTACTTGGTGTATTACACAAACTGTGATATTGAAGTGCATTACTTAGTGTCAAGATGGATACTGAGATAGCACAGTTAAAACAGTAACCAAGCGAATCGTAATTTTTGTGGTGCAATAATAACCAAATAAATGAACAACGAATCAACATGGGCAGTTTGTAGACGCACCATTGAACGTCTTGGAGTAGTACTGAGCGAATTGCCGATACTCCTTCTCTGCGGTGCTGGGCTTGCCATAGCGATAGACAAACCTCTCCAGAATACGCACGGCCCATTTCTTGCACTTCCACCATTCCAACTCCGGTCTGTCATCTTCATCCACCTGATCAGCAACCTAACAGCAACAACAACAACACACACACAATTGTTAATCCTGGAAACTTAACAAATGAATCTCCCCCAGTACATGAAATACCAACAAATCTAATCGGCCAGTTTCAATCCATCAGTTAACCTATTACTGGCAATAGCGCCATATGGCGCTCTGCAATAAAAAATAAAAAAAAATTGTAAAAATCGAACTGCATCCAAACCGTCCTTGAATCAATCACCATACTGCGCAGAAGGAACAATCCTAGCTGCACTCTAAATACCCGATTTTTGTAAACAGGTAACTACGGGAAAAAATGGAAAAGTAAATTTGAATTTTTAAATTGACCGCAACTACAATGGATGCCGATGAGGTACTTTTCAACGGTTGTTCGAGGACGATTTTAGCCTTTCCGAGGGTGACTCCAGTGACGAGGGAATATTTGCTTACGCTGGACAGCAGCATTTTGACAATGCTGAGTTAGAAACTCTAAGCAGTAGAGTCGCTGTCAAACCTGATGGTATTGCTGAGCCAAGAAAAGCTTCAGGTGAGGTATAGCAGTGGAATTAGGGCAGTCACATAAAGCTCTACATCAATTTTATTGGTAGCTTTTCATGTATAGGTGTAACAATAACTGTAAATCTAGCCAGACACCAATAGATTTACTTACATATACTACCTAGCAATATATCTACAATGCATTACTAGCTGTAGTATGATAGCTATAAACAAGAATAAATTGGAACAATATGGACAATAATTCAACTGAGCTTGATATAGTAATAGTGGACAATAACAGTAAAGCTATATAGCCAAGACAAAATAGATATAGACATTATATACACCCATAGCAATATACAGTGTATTATTTGTTGTAGTGTGATATGAACAAAAAATATATTTATAACAATATAGACTTTGATTCTGTTGCTGTGGATGATCCTGGGCCGAGTAATGGTAGTTCTCTTGCATCTACTACAAAAGACTCTCCGTCATCCATGGACTACTATAGTCCACTATCTTCAATGGATGACAGTGCTCCACCTCTAGATTCTGAAAGTGACTCAGATACTTTTCAGTCATTCATTGATAGAGGTAGGTGGCAATCACGAGGTGGGAGAAGGATAGGCAAGAGATTGAGAGGAAGGGGAAGAGCTCGTATGGCTATGAGCAGAGGTAGAAGAGGACAACGGGGGAGACGGCCTGCTAGTAGGAGGCAAAGTGGAAGATCTCGCATTCAGGGTAGTGGTAACTATAGCCATTTATCTGCTGCTGCTATGGCTGTACTGAATGAGATTGGTTCTATAGTCTGGAAGAAAGAAGAACCACACAGTTTCACCCAAGCCTATGCTCAAGTTCCAGGTCCTACTTCAGCAGATGTCACGAGGCAGAGTACTCCAATTCAACTCTTTTGTCTTTTTTCTTCTTCTAATGAGGTGTGGGATTTGATGAAAGTTGAAACGAATTGCTATGCAAATACCTGCATTGAGAGTAATCCTAGTTGTGCATGGCCAGACACCACTGTAGAAGAGCTAAAAGCATTTATTGGTGTTTTGATTTTGATGGGTATAGTTCGGCTGCCACGGTTAGAACTATATTGGTCAACTAATTTCCCCCTCATCAGCACTCCAGGTATCAGTAATATAATGCCTCCAAAAAAGTTTGAACAGTTGTTTAAGTTTTTCCCCCACCTGAATGATAATGACAAGCATGTTCCATATGGTCAGGCTGGACATGACAAGTTATTCAAAGTTAGGAAACTGTTAGATCTGCTTTGTCCACCTTTTGAATCTGAGTTTGAAATGCATCAAGCATGCACTATTGACGAAGCTATGATCCCATTCAAGGGTAGACTCAGATTCAAGCAGTATATGAAGGACAAACCCATGAAATGGGGCATAAAAGTGTTTGCCCTAGCTGATGCTCCAACTGGCTATGTCAAGCGTTTACAAGTTTATACTGGGAAAGGACTAGACAGTTGTGTAAGTGATGTAGCACTGTGTACAAAGGTCGTGTTAGACCTAATGGAAGGTTTTGACAACATGGGTGTCCAACTGTTCACTGATAACTTTACACTGGTCCTCTTCTAGCATGTTCATGGGTGGATAAGAGGTCCATGTATTTTCTCACTACCGTGCATATTGGTGAGCGTGTGGGAAATCCAGTAGTGAAAAGGAGACAAGCTGATGGTAGTCAAGCTGATGTTCCATGCCCTCCTTGTTTGCCAGACTATCAGAAGTACATGAGAGGTGTAGACAAGGGGGATCAACTTGAGAGTTACTATAATATTGGCAGAAAATCAAGAAAGTGGTGGCGTCGTATTTTTAAAAAATTGTTTGGAGGTGTGTATTTTGAATAGTTTTTGTATGGAGAAGATGGTCAGGTCTGGTGAACATCAGCAGCGAGAAAGGAAGAAAGAGATATGCAAGTAGTGGTGGCACTGACTGAAGGAGCTTCATGGTATGGAACTAGCTCATCTAGACGTAAGATTACCAAACATCTGTTTCAATGAAGAATTTGAAGTAGTATTCATAGATATTGAGTTTAACCAGCCAGTAAACCAATATCACAGGAATGCAGCATCATGCTTATACAAAGTACCAATTAGTGTTGATAACCCTACTAATGGACTAATCAATTTCATGCAAGTCGGTTGGATACTGGCATATATTTTGCATCACGTCAAAAAAGAGCATCGAAGGGTGTGGCATATGCAGTCTGAATTTGTGCGGAACAACCTGTTCATTTCGTCACTTGTAACGAAATGTGAGTATGATGAAAAAGCATTAGAACAATATTCATCTGATACGATCATGGATGTGCTGAGAGCAAGGAAGCTGTACTAAAATGAAGACGTGAACAATCATTAACATTGTTGTTGAAGTTCCTTAACTCATTATGTTATGAATCAATTAACAATCCTTCAAAAATTCTTCATCTATCTGCAATTTTTACAATTAATTACAGTATGTCCAAGTTGAGTTGGCACGACCGCAAGCACAGTAAACGAGGAATGCACTTGGTAAAAAACCGGAAGCAATTTAGTCATGTGAACTAATTGCAATTGACGCGCGAGTAAATTAACATTCACATGAAAAGGGGCGGGTACTCATTATTTATGCAATGACTTTTGCTAGAGTTTAGTCAAGGTCGTCTTGCAGTTCTAAATAGTTATTTCCTGGCGCTGTTCTGTTCACCGGTACGCACCTAGAGAGAAGAACCTGAAGGAGTGATATTACCAGCCACAGAAGATTAAGGCGGCCCAATATTGTAAGCTAAAGAGTATTGAAACATCCGTTGTCTACCTGTGAGAATTCTGCTGTTGTTCACAAGGACGACACTATTGTCCTTGTTTGAAATTTGTACTATTGTTTAAGCTTAATTTTTATTGTCAATTATTTCATATATATATATATATCAGTGATGTGCTTGAGCACAAATAGTGAGCGAGCCTAAAACTACACTATTGTTAAAGTTTGATTTTAATCAAGCTACTAAAGAAAAAAGTCGAGTCTTTAAATTACGTATATATATGGTAAAGGGAATTCATAACCACTCCCCGCAACTCTTTGAATTGAAAAATAATAAGCAAAAAACAACAACAACAACAAAACAAGTCACTATTTAAACGTGTTCTTTGAGATAGTGAAGTTTGAAACGGGGTCGAACACTGAGCTGACACAAAATATACAAGGGTCAAAGTACAAAATGACATACGTACGTCCCCACATTATTATATATAAACAAAAATCCCTGATTCTCAATTTGACACCACTGTATAGTGTCTCACTCGCTTCGCCGCCAATAATATATTCACAATTACAATTACAATTACAATTATCACAACAATTAATATTTACAGAACTAATAGTACAGAAATAAGAATGATAATGAAAAGCTTCTTTAGTAGCTAATCCCGAAGTGAAGGTGGAGTCACTCAGAATTGCAACAAAAAAATCTAGGGGAAAAAAAAATTAAGTGAAAGGGTAAGAAATCCGAATAAAAAAAATCTAACGATCACACAATTGGGATATGCTTGATTTACAATAGCTTATTACTGACACTACAGCTATATTACACTCTGCTAGCTAAATGTTGGCAGTATTTCTATTTACAGCTCTGGCATTAGTTGTTAAACAGGTATAAAAATTAAACCTACCTGCACATTAGACTTACCTGTATCCTAGACGCAACAACTAAAGACCCTTTGGCGCTCATAGCGTACACTAGTAATGGAATACACGGCTAGAAAGTTCTCACAGGAGAAGGGACAAGTTCATTGTTTACAAGCTCATTGAAAACTTTACACGTGATCGATTGCACCGAACCGCGTGACAAAATTCAGGCGCGTGTAAAGCGGGAAGGCTGTGGTTTTTTCTATTCCCATATAGTATCCCAAAATTAAGCATTTTGAGATCCAATCTGTGAAAATTTTTTAAAACAAGCTGGTTTCAACTGATTTTGGTAGGTTTGGGTGTCCAGATTTACCAAAAAAAAGCTAGGTCAAAAAGGGGGCGGGGAAAACTTTTTAGAGTTCAAAAGGTCATCGACCTTGCCCAAAATCTTAAAAATGAAGTATCTCAGCAACTAAATACCCCACATTATTGATCTTGGTATCAAACTGCTCAGATTTGTACCATGATTATGGAGAGAAAAAAATTGGATCATTATATCCAGTATTTCCCTTACCAATGCTGTTCCTATAGACTACATGCATGCTGTTTTGGAAGGAGTTACTAAATCTCTTTTTAATTCTTGGTTTGACACAAAGTATCACCAGTCCAGATTTTACCTTGGTAGGAAAATGAAAGAAATTGATAAAGCTTTGTTGCGCATTAAACCCTCTTATGAATTCCGGCGAACTCCTAGGTCTATACATACTTCAAAGTATTGGAAAGCATCTGAATATCGGGCCTGGCTTTTGATTTAGTCTATTCCTGTACTATTGCAAGTGGATTTTCCAGCAGACTACCTATATCACTTCTCATTGCTAGTTAGTTCCATTCATATTTTACTTGGCTGCAATATATCTCAACAGCACCTACAAATAGCTCATTGCATGCTTGCCAGATTTTATGAATTAATGCCAATTTTGTACCCTCAAACCATGTGTTCATTGAACTTTCATAGTTTGATACACATGTGTGAGTTTGTCCGGCGATGGGGACCCTTGTGGTGCTATTCGACGTTCGGATTTGAAAACTTCAATGGATTTCTGAAGCGGCATTGTCATGGAACAAGGAATGTCCTCCCTCAACTCATTCAGTCTGTTAGAATGAGACAAGCTCTGCCTCTTCTCAAGGATATACTGGACAAGAACGAGAATTCTCAAACAGTGGACTTTCTCAACAGAGTCACTGGAAAGGTAGATAGATCTGATGTTTTGGGGAAAGTAACAAACAAAAATCTCTGTGTAGATGAATAAAGGCTGTGCAGGAAGCAGGGTTTTCCATTGAAAACCACATAGTTCCAGTTTTCCCTAGGTACAGGCAAGATGGTGTAACTTATTCAGTAGCAAGCAAGCACAACTCTAGAAATAACTCCATTCGTAAATTTTATAGGCCAGTATGTGGTAAAGAAGAATGGTTTGGGTCTATTCAGAAGTTTTGCTTAGTCAATGGTAATCCAATTGTCATTGTGTCTATTTTTGACAATACTGATGAAGAGGTACTGGCAATGCCACAGTCACAACATCGACATTCACTAAGTGAAGATGATTACAAGGCAGCTAAATTGTTCAATTTGTTTGGCTTTAAGGTGAAAAAGCTATCTTTATCTAATAAATTAATAGCAATTTCACCAACAGACTTGGTTGAGAAGTGTGTCCACATTCCAGTTAAATATTCACCTCATGACATTATAGTAACTTTGCCAAACAAAGTTGAACACCACTAATTCAGTATCTTTTGTCTCTCCATTTTTGCCACATTTTGGACTTTTTCAACCTCACATTTTTTCTTCTTTTTTACATAGTAATCATCTTGACTCCTATAATCGTTTAAGTCAAACAATGATGATTTATAGCAGTTCTTCATACATGATGCTTTTTCGTAAATGGGGGAAGGAATCTGAATCACACAAACTAAAATTATGTACTTGAAAATTTACCTATTACAATAAATATTAATATAGGCAGAGGAACGTCTAAATGATTGAATTCTAAAAGTATACACAATAGACCACTACAGGTCATAAAAGCAAAGCATTAAACTTACAAACATGTCGTGTGGACTGTTAATAAGTCGATATACTTTCTAGGTGACTCCAGTGGATATGTATATGTCTTTCTTTAGTCTTACAGGAATTTGTAAGATTTTACACATAACAAAACTTATATAATCTCAACCAGTTCTTGTAAGAACTTGCAGGAATTTATAAGGTATATTACATGATTTATTTCTTAACAAAACTTTCAGAATCTTAATCGGTTCTTGTAAGAACTTGCAGGAATTTATAAGGTATTACATGATTTATTTCTTAACAAAACGTATAGGATCTTAATCAGTTTTTGCAAGATCTTGTTAGTACAAATAGGATCTTGTCCATTCTTATAGGATCCTACTGATCCTGTAAGATCTGACAAGATCTTACGGGATTTTTTTGCTGGGAAGGAAGGGGAGAGGCAGTGCCAAAGCATGAAATGCAGCTGCATGAGAGCTGGCATGTCATGTGTGTCTGAATGCGGTGTGTGCTGTGGACACTGTAGCAATGGAGTGGATGTGGAGGAGGTTGACAGTGACGAGGAGGAAATGGACATTACATGTATTTAGTCATAGTAAAAGTTATAATCGGATTCTTTGACACTGTGGGATATAAAGACGTCGTTTCAATGATACTTTTGACCTTTGACCTTATTTGGAAGTCAAGGTTTGGTCTTTTATGTCCAATTTTATTTTTTGGCTCCTCCTTGGGTAATTCCGTACATTTTGACGCCTGGATCACCCCCCTGACATCTTCCGTTGCTGAGACACAATTTTATATGCAATAGGCCAGGGTTAATGACCTTATAAGGTAAATTCCCCATCCCCTATCGCACCTAGCTTTTTTTTTGGTAAATCTTGATATCCATACCTACACAAATCAGTTGAAACCAGCTTGTTTTAAAAATTTTCACAGATGAAATTTAAAATGGGGATACTAATAGATTTTTGTTTGTATTGAGTTTTGGAATAGCACTTTCCCTCCGGTTTTGGAGTTTACTGAGGGAATATTTTTAACCGCTTTGGTGAGAGCTTTCCAATGGTGTAAACCCCAGATGCGTAGCTACTTCCGTTCTAAAGTTATTCAAGTTTTTATTGCGGCCAACTCAACTTGGACATACTACAGCTTTTCTTAACCATACCTACTTCCTTCCACCTTGACTTAGTCACACCCACAGACTCACCGCAGGCACAGGTCTCTGTACGATAGTCTGGAAGACAAATATCCAACCTGGTAAGGTGTTGTCATTCATGATCTCCACGGACAGTGTGTACTGCAGTAAAATAATACAATACAAAATCATACATACTGCTGAACCTGACACACGCACACACATGTGTACACAGTCACATGCACACACACACACATGTGCACACAGTCACATGCACACACACACATGTGCACACAGTCACATGCACACACACACGCACGCACACACACCCACACACATGTGCACGCAGTCACATGCACAAGCTGACTGACCTGCATGCTGCTGTAGAATATTTTGAGGATGTGGTGTTGCAATGAGACAGAAGGTACGGAATGGTCGGACAAGATGGCCATCATGCGCTGGTACAGCACTGGCAGCAACACACGCATAGCCTCTACATACTCCTTCCTCTGGTCGACCTTCTTGAATCTGACACACATATAACATCACAATGCATAACATTATTCTCTTTTTGATGCTGTTCAACGTAATTAACCTGGTAATGACAGGGGCTGAGCAAACCCCTACCAAAGACAACATTGGTACAGCATTAAGATGAGCTGCACACATCAATGGCCAGGAGGTATTTTTTTCATAACAACAAACTTCAGGAGGTTCTCATTTCCATTCAATAGATGAAGAATCATTTTTAGGGGGTGGGGGGGGGAAACCATTTTCAGTGTTGTGGGGCTCCCCTCCTCCCCCAGATCCCTGATATATACAAACATGAATCCTCAGATATTTAATATTAGACTAATTTTATGACAAAGATGTATGGTACCCACTGGTCTTAAATCATGCAGATGACCAGTTACTCCTCAGGTGACTTCATATCAGACAAATATATCACAAAGATGTCTGGGGGTAGCCTCTGGTTTTTGTCATGTACGATGACAACTTGTTCCCACCAAACTCCCGGCTATGTAACATGAGAATGGGCTGGTCTGTTGGTCCCATCCTGCATGGTGAGGAAACATCCCACTAATGGAAGGGGGTGGGGTTCTGACAGGACACTATTTCACAGCTAAGCCGCAGCAATATCAAACAACGCGCTCAACTCCTGCTGAGAGTAGACAAATGACCATCTCTGATGAACTAGTTCTTATCCATCGTCTTATTCTAGTCCCACATCATCCCTCTCAGTGAACTAATTATCAACACCGCCATTGCCATGGAAACCAGTAGCAGGCAAACTACCACATGGCAAGGCTATGTCGCAAATTACATCATCACAGAGGGAGAGAGAGAGTACATGTGACATGAGAGAGAGGGTAAGTGTACCAGAGGGAGAGAAGGTCAGAGTGCATGTGGCAGAGGGATGGTAAAGACTATGTTCTGATTAAAAAAAATCATACACATTTTCTGAGCTAATTTCTGAAAGCAGGAAATTATAGCACAGCTATAACCACTGCACTCAAATGCAGCATATTATAGCACAGCTATAACCACTGCACTCAAATGCAGCATATTATAGCACAGCTATAACCACTGCACTCAAATGCAGCATATTATAGCACAGCTATAACCACTGCACTCAAATGCAGCATATTATAGCACAGCTATAACCACTGCACTCAAATGCAGCATATTATAGCACAGCTATAGCCACTGCACTCAAATGCAGCATATTATAGCACAGCTATAACCACTGCACTCAAATGCAGCATATTATAGCACAGCTATAACCACTGCACTCAAATGCAGCATATTATAGCACAGCTATAACCACTGCACTCAAATGAAGCATATTATAGCACAGCTATAACCACTGCACTCAAATGAAGCATATTATAGCACAGCTATAACCACTGCACTCAAATGCAGCATATTATAGCACAGCTATAGCCACTGCACTCAAATGCAGCATATTATAGCACAGCTATAACCACTGCACTCAAATGCAGCATATTATAGCACAGCTATAACCACTGCACTCAAATGCAGCATATTATAGCACAGCTATAACCACTGCACTCAAATGCAGCATATTATAGCACAGCTATAACCACTGCACTCAAATGCAGCATATTATAGCACAGCTATAGCCACTGCATTCAAATGCAGCATATTATAGCACAGCTATAACCACTGCACTCAAATGCAGCATATTATAGCACAGCTATAACCACTGCACTCAAATGCAGCATATTATAGCACAGCTATAACCACTGCACTCAAATGCAGCATATTATAGCACAGCTATAACCACTGCATTCAAATGCAGCATATTATAGCACAGCTATAACCACTGCACTCAAATGCAGCATATTATAGCACAGCTATAACCACTGCACTCAAATGCAGCATATTATAGCACAGCTATAACCACTGCACTCAAATGCAGCATATTATAGCACAGCTATAACCACTGCACTCAAATGAAGCATATAATTTGAAGGAGGAGGACTAGAAGAATTGGAATGCAACAGTACAGGAAGCTGTGCAGTGGGGCCACTCCCATGTAGCAGTGAAGGACAGAGCCGAGACAAGCCCACAGAGTGCAGTTAGGAACAGTAACTGGTGCATATTTGTGACAGGCTCTGAGAAAAGGTACAAATTGGCGGAAAAATAAAAAATGATTTATGTCATCATCGGAAACTCCGTTAAATTACCTCCATTTTGATACTAAATGCAGCGCTTAAATGTCTTTTGTTGCGAAGATATGGCGCGTTTAAGGACTGAAGCACAAAAGGTTCAAACGGAGAAAATGCTATTTCAACGCTAACTTCCTGTTTTGATTAAATAAATCCGTGACACGTCCGTGTCACGTACGGGTGTGGTTCCTAGCTTGAATTCAACAAAGGGGTGTGGTTTCAGAGTTTGCCGCAAGAAGTAAACAAAGAAAGCGCAAGAAAAGACAGCTCCCAAAAACAAGCAGTTAAACAGAAAGCGTTCAAGTAACTAGCGCATTCTTTTACTTGTTACCAAGAATGGAATCATGTTTGAGTAATGGTGAGTTATTCGAACCTTATAATTTAGTTTTGTTTGTGGTTGGTTGCTAGTTTTTGATTCAGATAGCTAGGTAAATAATTCTCAACCTATGCTATTATGTTTTAGTTAGCTTTTTAGCATAGTATACTTCAAACTAATGATATCAAGTTAGTAGCTATTAGTAGTTATTTTTTTGGTTATTTTTTTAAACTATGCCAGCTATGATTGTTTTTTTTCTTCCTTCTACAGCAATATTAAACAACTGAACTTTAGACAACAAAATACATAATCATGAGTTGATAGAATGAATTTACTTTGTAGTGAGAACTGTTATAATGAATTAATTGGTTTTATTTGGGCAGGACCGGCTGTTGTGTCCTTCTTGCCTGCACAAGCCACAGCGGTGCTTTTTGCGAAGTGGAGAAGCTGGGACAAAAGATTCCGGATGTATACTCAAATCAGGAACTGGGCTATTGTCACGACTCATGGGTTTCGGTACACTGGGAAGAGGACAGGTTATGTCTTTGTCATCATCGGAGCAAAATTGCCGAATTTGATCGTGCAAATATCACTGTCGTGTGGCAGAAAGACCCTTGGGAACAATAATCCTTGGAAGCTCTAATGAATCTGGAGACCAAGGGAACTTCAGCAACTCGACTTTCACCTCAACATCACTGTCGCAACACTCCTTCGTGAAGACACAGCCAGGCTCAGATGAAGAAAAACGTAAATGATGTAGTTTTTTTTGTTCTGGGAACCTTCTTAAACCGGCTTGCAAAAAAATCTGCCCAGTCATAGGTGGGCACAATCACACTTCCATCTTCTCGACTAACTAACTGGGCATGATTACAATGAGTAGATTCATTCACCGTACAAGCAATACCATTGAGACTGCTGACCATGGTGTGCCGGAATTTACGCTTGAACAAGCCAAAGCACCAATCTGGGGAAAACTTGGTGTGTCCGACAATCAAAAATGATAGAGTCAGAGAAGAATGCTGATTAGTAAGAGCTCTCCAGGCCAAATAATGTACCATGGTACTGTTCTTGTTCTTCCCGGAGCAATTGTCCGCATGCAAAAATACTTCTGTTTCCCCCAGACCATGATGCTCAAAGAAGTAGTGTAACTGACTTACGACTGCATTTGACCCTTCCCACAAGAACCAGCCTCATCTGTCAGAAAATTGACTTGCCTTGGGATTGCCTCCAAATTCACTCCAAATATCGCACATTTTCTTGGTGTCAAAAAGGACACTGGGCCAGGTTGCATGGGATCTGATGGAAAATGCACTTGTTGTGCATAGTCAAATGCGTAGTGTGCCTTCAAGTTATTGGAGTTGGGAGGAAAGCAAGAGTGGAGAGGAGGAGTGAACTCACCAGAGTAGGTAAAAAAATCTCTGACTGGCTTTACAATCTTCACATGTTGTCCTGTAGAACGATCTTTTCTTTTGGACTATCAAAATGTGTTCTTCTGCAGCTCTAATGGTGTCTGACTTCTCAGAATCAGGTTGATTCGCAGCACGCAGGATAGCGGAACTATTTTGCTGGCATTGGCTTCATCAAGATTATAGAGGGAATGAGAGTTTTCCAGAGCTTGCAAAAGGTGGAGTATGCTACTGTGTAGGTATTGCTGTTCTCTGAAGCTGCACTGTACACTCCCCAAGATTCCACGCTTTGACGTGCTTGATGGTAATAACTTGAGATCAGTCCTGCTGTATCCTGGCACTCGTCCTGGTAGCAAAAGAGCATTCTGCTCTGCATACATAAACAGGAACTTGACAACGTTCTCAATAGACTCAAAGCTTAGAGCATGATGCGGTGTTCTTCGGCTATTGCCATGGACACGTGCTGTAAGGCCATTGCAAAGATAATGTTCGGTTAAGTTTCTCATTCGCTTTTTCCCCACAGTGAAAAGAAAACCAAACATGGAAGAACAAACTTGCTTGCACTGGTGATAGTAAGTAGAGTAGGTATTCTTTCTCATACGAACTACATGAGAATCATCACTAGTACTAGAGCTAGTATTAACAAAGGCTGACATCTGTCCAAGAACAGCCAAGTCTAGCTCTTGTGACGTGAGTTCAAGACAATGAAGCCGAAAAGTGCTGACATAGTCAGCACTGAAGCGTTGATAACAGTTTCGTGCACACCCACATCCTGTAGACATAAATTCTGAAACAAATTTGCCTTCATCCTCGTCACATGGTCAAAGTTCTATGTCTATATCTGATAGAAAGGGTACTTGCGTCAACGTTTGAGTAATTTGCCGTTCTGTGTTGTCACCCAACTGTGATGTTTCTGCTACATTGTCACTCAACTGTGATAAGTCAGCATCATTGCCACCCAACTGTGATAATTCTGTATCATTGTCATCCAACTGTGATAATTCTGTTGCCTCATTATCACACACATCATCTTCTACAAAACAAATCAGAATATACTTTGGTATGTATTAAAATTGTTGTATTATGCACTAAAACGCTACCATTAAATTATTTACCAGTAATGTTGTCCTCATCAGTGTCAGAATCATCATAATCTTCTTTACCAGGGTCAGGAGAAGTGAAATAATCCTCTATAGTTGCCTCAAGAGATGATTGGTCCTCAACAGAAAAAGAAACAATGGAATTCACAGCTTTGATAGCCTCAAGAACCTTTTTAGATGGCATTTTTAGATAATGCACGCTGTTGTCATGGAAATTATGCGTGACGCGGGATACGTACCTGTAATAATAATTTTAACTTGAAGATACTTGTGCAGACGGCTACCCAGAGTTCTCCCCAGTGGCAGCGTCAGAACTACAAAGTGAGCCCCTATTCTACTCAACTTGAATTGTGGGCCCACACATGCACATAATTCTGCGGCTTTCCAATACTATCTTTCCAATGATCTAGAGAATAACTCATGTGGAGGATATTGTATGAAAATAGAATCAATGATACTTGTATGACTCAATAAGTAGAACTTGAGCCACAGCGTTTTCCATTTTGGTCAGAATTTCTGTGGCATAGTGTTTTTTTTTTTGTTTTTTTTCTTCACATTCTATCACTCCATGTATGTAATGAATCGAATGTCCTTCTCATTTTCCACTGGATAAGATAACGTAAAACCAAAATTCCCTCTCAGATATAAATGTGCAGTCAGCATTGTCATTGCCATGGCAACAGGTAGCAGGCAAACCACCACACGGCAAAGACTATGACGCAAATTACATCATCACAGAGGAGAGAGCTAGGCCGAGGATGTGTAGACATGTGGAAAAATTAGCAACTACCTTTACCAAATCTTGAAACCTGTTCATATAATAAGTCATCATCAACAGGATTCAATCTAGAGGGGGCGGGACTTAACTTCTCTCTTCCCCCCCCCCCCCCCCCCCCCAAACCTCCCAGCTTCCCCTCCCTAATAATTGCACACCATGTGCAGTGTGCTGTCAGGTTGAACCCAAATGAACATCCTGCTATTAATATCAAAGATTAAAAAACTACTTTTAGCCTTGTAACTATGTATCAGGACTTTGCCAAACTACCCCCCCCCCCCTTGATTAGTGACCAGTGTCTACTTCAGAATTACAAGCAAAAGTCTGCACACATTGCCATAGTAACAAGTAGAAGGCAAACTACCCCATGGGCAAGGCTATGATGCAAATTACATCATCACCATCAGGATGGAGGACAGTCACAAAAAACTCAACAAAAAAACAAACAAAAACAACAACAAATAACTATACATAGAGAATTCAGCTTTGATCAGTCTGGAATAAAAAGCAAAATAAATTCAAAACTATAAAATAAAAATACACATATAAAAAAAAAAGGACCAGAAATGGACAGACAGGCAGAATGTTACAAATTTCAGTAAGCAATGTCTAATTCAACATTACTTCTACTTCACATTGCACTGGAAGCATGCCATGTATGCACACACACGACAATTAAACCAACAATAACTTTGACCCTGCTGAGCTTGACTACACAGACATTGCTATAATCAACATACTTGTTGTCCTAGCTCATCAACCCCTCCCAGCCCCTCCCCTCCCAGCCCTTAGCTAACCCTCTACTTTACTTACTTGTATTTCTTGGCCAGTTGCTCCAGTGCCAGTAGACTGCCCAGCCACATGGCCTGGTTGTCAGAGGTGAGGTAAGAGCTGATGTCAGTCACAACACCTGTCCACTTCTCCGGGAACTCATGGTGGATCACCTGCTCCAGACACACACATAGCTGCCGGCTACACACACACACACACGTTGGAAGATCCTCAGTTTAAAATTTCTTTTTTTAGCTTTAAACACTTTTCAGATTTTGCAGTCACTTTTCTCAATCCTAGCCACAAGAATAACCATGAAACCCCAACATGGTTTGGGGGGAGGAGGAAGGGGGTGAGTGGGTGTATGTTTATTGGACATTGGCATCTGTATGTATTAAATTTAACACTTCTAGCTAGCTTACACCTCCACCTGAATATAAATAAAGTAGATTGAGAAAAAACACAACTTTCTACTCTGAAGCTAGAAGCACTGTTGTATAGCTTCCCGGACACATTCAGTTTATTGAGGGTTTATCAGATAGAATCATGGTATGTGTGTGTGTGTGTGTGTGTGTGTGTGTATGTGTGTGTGTGTGTGTGTGCACGTGTTCAAACTGGACGCATTGTATTTGATGAGTTTGGATCTAATTCCAGGCTCATCCAGTCATCCCCAGTACCTAAGCGGTTATTTAACAAACAATAACCCATTATAAGAAACATACTTTATTAACATAAACTTCCTCAGTAACATCAGTTATAGCTTACGAGAATATTTTAAAATGACTTAGAACCCGTTGCTATATTGTTACTAGGTGTACTAACTTGGTAAGTGTGCACTATTTTTTGCCTTTAGGTATATAAACTGTGCATACTAACCACCCTTGGGGTATTGCTATTTTTGAGTTTTAGTTTAATAGAATAGGCCGGATAAAGCTGTGTGAGGCCTGGATATGATATGTGAGGGTCTACTACCCTCTCATATCCCGACCTATATGGGACCAGCCCTAGTTCGGATAACTCTCCTGCTGCCCTAAGCCCTCGGGCCTACGGCCCTTGGGCTTCAGTGCACTAAATCCACCAGTACCTAAGCGCGTATGCTCTAACTATTACCACAAGGAAGTAAAAAAAAAAAATCCAACTAACACAAGTCCACATTGACACTTAACAATACTACAATTTCATTTATTATTAGAACTTATAAACTACTGTTCATTCTTCACATAGCATTTTCATATCTGTTAAGACACAAGAAAGTTCTTATTTATTTTTTTAAAGACAGTTTTCAATTTAATTGAAACTTGCTTAGCACTTAATGCCTGTTCATAAAACAACAACAAAAACATAACTTACATATGGCTGCTTTGAGAAGTAGGAACACTTTACCAATTTGTACAAAATAAAGTTTGCTACTTTAATGGAAAGCGTGTGAGGTAATCAAATGACACTGAGAGTGAGAGAGGAAGCTAAGCTTCTTGTCACACACATCATACAATTCATTGGAAAACCCAATGCTATATTGCGTGTCCACATTCACTGTGATGACACAAGTACAAGTGTGGGGAATAATGCACTTGATTGAAATTTAGGTCATGTGACTGTAATGGCAAAGATGTGAGTACACCGACTGGGTCATGTGACTGTAATGGCAAAGATGTGTGAGTACACCGACTGGGTCATGTGACTGTAATGGCAAAGATGTGTGAGTACACCGACTGGGTCATGTGACTGTAATGGCAAAGATGTGTGAGTACACCGAGTGGGACAGATTCCCATCAATCAAACAAGCAAAGGAAATGTTTAAGTAAAATAAGAGGGGAATAAACAAAACATTTAACTTCTCTAAACCCACCACTGGTGGCTAAAGCCAGGGTTCCTGGGTTCTACTGGTGGCTAAAGCCAGGGTTCCTGGGTTCTACTGGTGGCTAAAGCCAGGGTTCCTGGGTTCTACTGGTGGCTAAAGCCAGGGTTCCTGGGTTCTACTGGTGGCTAAAGCCAGGGTTCCTGGGTTCTACTGGTGGCTAAAGCCAGGGTTCCTGGGTTCTACTGGTGGCTAAAGCCAGGGTTCCTGGGTTCTATTTAGCTTCCCCATTCCTTTGACTTACAGAAAACATTATCTTTGCATGAAAATTGCTCTATTTTTTTTTTTTTTAACCTACCATTATAATGCTCCAAACTTTATTAAATTCAAGTTGAACTATGCAATCAAAACAGTACTTCTTAGTGCACTAATAATATGTGACAGTACTTGGGAAAAGGGACCAATTGCGTTAAAAATTGAAAAATGAGTTATTCATATCACTGTGTAGAGCACTATTTATGGAGTATTTGATACCAAGTTTATAGGCAGGCGCTGCTTGGTTCACTAAATATACAAGCGGCAATCTGACCAACTTCAGCACAGTTATTTCGAGAAAACTGCGATTAAAACTTCTTATTCAATTTCTCGCGGAGTTAACGTTGAATTCCGTAATCTAACCGGAAGTCCGCGTTAAGTAAGACTGTTACTTATGCTTGGAAAATGGTGGCGATCAGCTGAACGGCAGTAAGTTATAGCTGGGGCCTCTTACTTCATTGATGGGGGAGGCCTTACTCAGTTTAGACCCTACATTGTGTAAGAGCACTAGACAGGTATGGCTTTAAATAGTACTAGATGCGTATAGACATAATTTTGCAAGCCGTTTTGTGCTTCTTTTTTTTCTTCCTGTTTCCAACAGTTTAATAGTTACAGTAAGTCATGGTAACTATAATACAGTCACTCTTTTAGAAATGATCAACTAGCTTGGTTTGTTAGTTCACTGGCTAGCTAAGTTTAGGATTATATTTGTCTTGCAGCCAGCTTGTTGCCTGTTTTGGAACAAATGAACAATAGGAACCTCTTTAAATCAATAAACAAAAATGATGGGACTTTCAAAATGTGTTGCCTTCTCTTGTTGCAGTGCGACAGAAGTCCTCATCATCACTGAAACCTTTGTCCAGTCAGAGACTTACTGATTCTTCTAGTGTCTTCACAAAAATAGTCCCAGGAGTCTCCAGATCTGCAGACTCCAACTACAAGACTCCATAAATAGCAACATCAACCTATATAGCTTGATTATTCATATTTATTATTTCTATTCTGTTGCTGCAATGCTATAACAAAAACTTATAAGAATTTACCCGCGATTATCCGAGGTAGGGGTAATTTGTTGCTAGGCAACAAATTGAATTCGCCCACGATTTTCAATTACTTGCGGATTTCCGTGCACGCACGGAAGGTCAAAATAGAGAGTAAAAGGTGACTGTATTTAAATGGGGCACTTGGACCTTTAACAACGGTTTCAGCCACTCAAATTTGGTGTCAGTGTAGCTAAAGGGTAGGAGATACCTGTGGGCAAATAAAAAGAAAACCAAAAAAATAATTTTTTTTTGTCGGTGTTTGGGCTCTACTGTACATTTTTGATTTTACGTAATTGGTCCCTTTTCCCAAGTACTGTCACATATATATATATATTCCACCCTAGATATCTTCACAATGATATTTTTAGGTACATGACCCATGAATGCGCAAGCTCATTATAGTCAGGTGGCATAGGGTCATTATGCAAGTTTACCAGTTTCCATTGGACAAAAGCATAAAATTTTGTATGGTTGTTCCTTAGGGCCTACTAATGAATTTTAGCCTAGGAGCCCTCATGAAACGCGTTCGTAAAGCAAGAGGGCTGCCAATCAAAAATAACATCGGACAACTGTTTGGAGTTTGGTGAATCAAAGTAATAACAAGTGTGAAAATTGTCACTTATAGGGAAAACACTCACAATTAAAGTGTGAAGTAGTAAAAACTAAGCCATTACATAACCATCCTTTGGTGTCGGGCTAGGTCCATGCAACTGTGCTATGTGGAGTATTACATGGAGTTAGATTTGGAAACGATGTGTCATTTGTCAGCAGGATTAATGACACATGATGATGACCAATGTACAAGTAGTTGCGAAAATGTGGAGAAGGATTTTTAGGCAACATAGCTGAGCTGAGGGACCTGATGCCCTTCCTGCATGTGTTTCTTTTAGTGGCAGTACAAGTGCATTAGCTTTTGTTGTCAAGTTCATCTTGGCACAAATCTCATCATTTAAAGTTTAATAGTTCCAAACAGAACAAGCAAGGAAACATAAAATACAAGAGTGTAGATGACTACAACGAAGAGAGACCACCCAGCAAGAGTAGTAAAAGTTAACAACTGCATTTTTTTGTGAAAAAGTCTGAAGAAAGTAATCTCCACAAGTTTCTACTTTAAAACAGTAATTTCACTAAGCCACCAGACCATTACCCCTGTAGTTATAGCAACCTGCCAAACTTTTCAATTTTCTCTGTTTTACAGCTACCTTCCTCTTGTGTACCCTGCTCTACAGGGTTAGAGCAGCTGCTAAAATATCAGCTGGGGGTGTGGGTAGCCCCTAACCAACTTTACTGCTGTGAGTTACCTTTCCTCTAAGTACTAACTACAGTAGTGAAGATATCTAGTGTGGAATAAACCACTTAATACACATGTCAGAGTGTTAGGGCAAAATATTTCACTCTCAGGCTTTATTTTCACTCGCCTCTGGCTCGAAAATAAATTAGCCTGCTCTGGTGAAATATTTTGCCATATCACACTCTTGACTCATGTAATAAGTATTATATATATATATATATATAATATATATAATAATACTTATAGCACAGAGTCAGAGTACAATATGGGAAAATATTTTACGAGCACGCAAAATATTTTCACGAGCCAAAGGCGAGTGAAAATGTGGCGTGAGAGTAAAATATCATTCCCATATTGTACGACGAGTGTGATAAGTGATTTATTGCTTCTTTGAAATTTTTCTCAACCGGTTACAATACAATTTTCATTGATTTTACTCGCTACGCGCGCTACAAGGAGCGTACAATATAAACCGTACAATATGGGAGAATACAGAACGCTCGCGTGATGCGGAAATATTCAAGTAAAAATATCAAAGCTGCAATAAATATATATATTATTCATTTGGTAAAGGAGAATGTCACTAGTCTGTTGACTTAGTATTTACACAGTATTTACACGAGTGTCGCAGGCACGAGTGTAAATACGGCCAATCAGACGAGTGATATATAGAGTTTAACGTAGTTAAACTAGGTTAACCGAGGGAGTCAGGCGGGGCTCAGCATGCAACGAGCCAAGTGGGCAGCCGCCCACTGGCGAGGAGCACGTGCCAGATGACTACCTCGTGGCTCCGACAAGAGTAAGTGCGACTAAACGGTAAGCTCCTTGGAACTCGTCCTAACGACCCACCACCATCCCCTGCACCGTCCGGTTTCTAAATTGGGCAAGACAGCAAAAATAAATAAATAAATAAATAAATAAAGAGGCAAGAAAGGCAGCAGAAGGATTTTCCATCCGCAAAAAAAAAAGAAAAAAAAAGAAAAAGAAAAAAAAAAACGTACGCCACTTTGCGGATGTGACTGGTCAGGCTGGAGGGCTGGGCCTCAGGCATCCCCAGGGTCGTAGCAGAGGGAAGGCCCTCGGCTCACCCCCAAGCCGCAAAAGGGGAGGGCACAAATCACGTGACGTGCATGCACCCACGCAGCTAGCCTTGCCAGCCTGACTATCTCCCAAATGTGACCGGATTTGGGAAAATCCGCCTAAACGCGGCAAACAATTTTTTTCAGTATCACCGGGTAAAGCCTTATGGGTCGATTTTTTTCGAAAAAAATTTTATGGCAGAAATGGATAGACACCAGTTAGCTCTAGCTTATGACGCAGTTGTAAGCTCTGACGTGCTCTAGAACTCACACTAGGAGGCCAGAGCTAAAAATAGCATGCGGACATCGGTCAATTACCGTACAAAACTTGATTTGGACCGCACAATCAATGATATGCATGGTCATTGTGTCCGGCCAAAAGGTGTTGCATCAAAAAGAACCAGAAATAAAGTTTTCTCACTCGCTGGAGGAAAAATGCGATACGCGACGGGCCAAGAAGCAATAATTAAGTCAGTCGCGTGATCCTTCCGATTGTGCTGAATCAGCAACTTCGGTTCTTCAGAAATTGGGAGTCCGTAATGCTCGAGCTGAGTCGATTGCTACCTTTCCCTCAAGTTTTCTGCGGTGTTTTTCTGATCTAGCTTCTTGTTAGGCTTGTATGGTTGTGTCTAAGAAATCTACGATCTCTTCGGTAAGTTTATTTCCTGTTGTCAGCAAAAAAAAAGGTGCTATTAGCTGTAGCTTCTTTTGTAGCTTGTAATCAATGAAGTGCTACTCCAAAATTACTGAAGCTAGACCTTCTAAGCAAAGATGCGTTTCTCACTCAACGTTTAAAAAGTGGCAAAATGAGCTGGACAAAGAGTTTCAGGCTATGTCTTGGCTTGATTGTGAGGTGTCTGGAGAAAAAATAACAAAGCTTGCTTGCAAAACTTGTAAAAAGTTTGCAAGTAAAATTATTGGCAGGAGAAACTATAGCAATAATTATTGTAATAAAATGGGTTGACCACTCAAAATAAGTCAATGTCCAGGCAAACTTTGATTTGTTCGGACAAATTGTCCAGACAATTTTTGAGTATTATTTTTAGGTCTGGGAGGCTAGAAACACTAGCCGGTTGGACTCGTATACGGAGAGTTGCTAAGAAATTATTGGCGGGCTTTTCACTAACAGCCGGGAAAAAACTGTAGCTAACTAATTCACTTGCTATTCTACATAATTCACCTACTCACGCAATTCTCGTCATCATAGTTTCTAAAGGAGCACTGCATTAAGCCTTTTAGACTTCTTTCAATCCACCTGTAACCGATTTATTGCGTAGTGTCCCGGAGACACTCAGTAATAGTATACGGACACAAGGCACGCCCCCTGACCTTAGCAACGCCTTTACCGGGCGTTTTTTCGAAATCAGCAATAATAAGTTTAGCAAAAATACTGAAGTGTTGTAGTGCGTAGGGCGAAGACGGCTTGTGCTACAGCTTTCAAATTAGGAGGAAGGCGTCCCAAGGCCCCGTGCAGCCTACTGGTAGAATAAATTAGAAAACTTTAGATGCCGCGTTTAGCCGGGTTTTCACAAATCCGGTCACAAATATACTAGCTAGGTAGTGCTTCACAATGAAACCAAGCGACCGTAGTTAATCTGTGGTATCCTATGAATAATACATGTATTATGCACTGCTCATGCTTGACCATAGTAACGAGTTTCTTGTGCAATAAACACTTGTACAACCTGGGGACAGGGGCCCCCCGTGATAACCCAACGTGATTACTCTGAACACAGGTGATATGGGAAAATATTGCCTAAGTCACATCCTGTTTACGTCAATGCATTTCATATGTGGCAACAGGTATTGGCCCTGTTCACTGCATGATAAAGGTAGACAACTACACATGTCCAACAAGAGTTAGACCTTACCTCAAGATAAAGAAGTTTCCACAAATAAAACTGTGTGGCCTGCCTACTGAGCATGTGTAGAATAGAGACAGTGTAACTGTAAAAACAAGCTCAGAACGTTCAATTATAATTCCTATTATAGCAGATTATAGCATATTTATAGACATGACCGCAATAATTAACCCTTAATTATAACCCTATTAAAATTACCTAAATTAATAAAATTTAATTATCTTGCCACACCTTTTCCCTATGCCTCGTTGCACACCCCTTACCATATGGAGGGCGGAGTCTGTATGATGGCCTTGATAATGTGTTCCCTAAACACTGCCTTGCTGTTCTCATCGATGCAGAATGGCTGCTCAGTCTCTTCTTGCTCACTGGGATCACTCTCTTTCCAGAATTTCACCACTGTGTTCTTCAAATACACCGCAGCTGTAAACAAAACAACAACAATAACAACAACAAGTCAGCAGGACACAACAATTATACTGTCACTATTTCATCTTGAATCAGGATAACACATTATTCAGTCAGACAGAAAGAAAACTCACAAAAGACACTTCAAAACAATTCCAAATCACCTCCACAGCAGTGTGATCACTACCAAACTGAACTCTAACCCCGCGAGATTACTAAACACCAGCTCCCCATGCATCACAGCCATATTAACAGCATGTATATACAAACACACACACAAAAATAAACTTATACAGCTGCTATTACCTGCTTGGCGGAGAGGGTTCTCGCTGTTTTCATCGAGTGTAATTTGCAGCAGGTAGGGGACAAAGTTTGGCAGATGGCTGGCCTGAACAACACACAAAACACATTTTTAAATATTTCTACAAGAAGAAGAAAACCAAATTGAAAATGTCCGCGAAGAGAGAGCATGGCATACAAATGTTTGCATGGCATATTAGACTTACTTATATAATACTTATTACATGAGTCAGAGTGTGATATGGTGAAATATTTCACTGAGAAGGCTAATTTATTTTCATGGAGCGAGTGAAAATAAAGCCTGAGAGTGAAATATCTTTCCTTGCTTTGGACACAAATTCAATTACAGGTTCCATTTCATTCTCTAAGTTTAGGCTTTCAACATATATGCAAAGGTTTCTATACTATTGTGCAAAGCATTCACCAATGTGACCGGTTTTGGGAAAATCGGCCTAAACGCGGCATCTAAAGTTTTCTATTTTATTGTACCAGTAGGCTGCACGGGGCCTTGGGATGCCTTCCTCCTAATTTGGAAGCTGTAGCACAAGCCGTCTTCGCCTTACGCACTACAACACTTCAGTATTTTTGCTAAACTTATTGTTGCTTATTTCGAAAAAAACGCCGGGTAAAGGCGTTGCTAAGGTCAGGGGGCGTGCCTTGTGTCCGTATACTATTGCTGCGTGTCTCCGGGACACTATGGAATAAACCGGTTACAGGCGGATTGAAAGAAGTCTAAAAGGCTTAATGTGCAGGACTCCTTAAGAAACTATGATGGCGAGAATTGCGTGAGTACGTGAATTATGTAGAATAGTAAGTGAATTAGTTAGCTACAGTTTTTTCCCGGCTGTTAGTGAAAAGCCCGCCAATAATTTCTTAGCAACTCTCCGTACACGAGTCCAACCGGCTAGTGTTTCTAGCCTCCTAGTGTGAGTTCTAGAGCACGCCAGAGCTTACAACTGCGTCATAAGCTAGAGCTAACTGGTGTCTATCCATTTCTGCCATAAAAAATTTTCCAAAAAAAATTGACCCATAAGGCTTTACCCGGGGATACTCAAAAAAATTGTTTGCCGCGTTTAGGCCGATTTTCCCAAAACGGGTCACAAATTGTAAAATTATCTTCACCAGATACTTTGAGAGTGATCAAATGGATGACCAGTTACCATACTTACATGCTGATTAGAGATAACAATAACTAGCAAGTACCCCGCCACAGTGGCACTTGATGTACTATTATTAGGAATGCAGTAGCATCAAGTATTTCTATTTATTGTTGTCATCCTCTACCAATTGGCTTAGTGACATCAGTCCACTTCTTTTTCTCACTTACTTTTCTTGACCCTTATATATACACACACACCATCGTCATCATAGTTGTTGGTAAAGACGATGCTTTATCAACTTAAAAGTCTTCATGAATACATATCAACGTTGTTAACACTGATGATGCTGCTTTACCAACCCTCAGCTCATGAATTATTCATGAATGTCCACAGTGACTGACAGAAGGGATTTTTAAGGCTTTTTGCCCCCTTACCCCCCCCCCCCCATTTTTTCCCCTTTACCTTCATGGTGGCATTCACCACAAAATTTTCATCAATATCGTAGAAATGAGAAACACCCTGAAAATTCAAAAATGTTGATTTGACCCCTCTCAAGTAAATACCCTGATGATGACGATGATGATAATAATAATAATAATAATAATAATAATAATAACTAGAGCACTGAAGTGCAAACCCTCAGCGTTAGTTAGCTAGTATGATAAAGAAAAGGAAAAGTGTAGAAACAAAAAAAAGAAAGAGAAGTGGCATGAAGAGAGGCAGGAAAGAGAAAAAGACAATGAAGAGGGACAAAAGAAAGAGGAAAAGAAAGGAAAAGGTAGAAAAGAAATAAAAACAGTAGGAGAAACAGGAAAATAAAGAAAAATAAGGCAAGAAGACAAAAAGAAAACGAAAAAAAAAAAAAGGATGAAAAAAAAGATGAAAGAAAAAAATAGCGTCTACGAGGATACGAACCAGAGACTATTAGGTTAGTTACTTGCTCACTCAACGACTACGCAACGCAACACCTCACGCTCAATGCATGTAATTGTTAGCTATTTAAAAGTGATTTGCAACGCAAGCAGGCTCACGTGACAAGCAAGTTTTTTAAGGGGCGGTTCCCGCTGTAAGCCTACGATCGCACGGCTCTGGAAAGACTCGCTTTTTCTGGAAAATGAAGTCCAAAATCAAAATTCTGGCATATTAAAGGAACTTACTTCGTGAAATACTGCGGTTTGATGCCGCTTTCAGAGCCTGGCTGGTTCCTACCTTCCAGAAGTGCCGTGTTGACAGACAGAGTGACAGAATGAATGAATGAATGAATGAATGACACTAGGACTACTGTAACCCTCTGGGCGCATGCGCGCTGAGGGTTAATAATGTCATGACAAGCCAAATTCTCAACAATGACTGTAATCAGATGAACAATTCTAGAAACCAACACACATATAAGCCACATGTTCAGCTCTTCAGAGCTCAGCATTAGACTGCCTGTCTCTATGGTTCTTCAAAAAGGCTTCACTTAAGTAGTAGGCATAAAGGCTAGTCCAAACACTCACTCAGACACACACAATTACACAACCCTCGACTCAGTGAAACCGTGAATTCATTGCTTTCTTGCACTGTGCTTTGAACAATGTCTGCAAATAGCAGCACGAAAAATGGATAATTTTTTTAAAGACATCTAACAGATAAATGAAGTTTTGTCCAACTAAAAGTTTTTTACACACACACACAGAGTATATTGTAGTGAAACAGACCTTTCAAGTCCTGACTTGTGGGAATGGGAACATGAATACATGAACACAACTACATTGCTACAGTGATGACCTAATACTGACAGACACTCCACACTCACATCACAACTTGTATCTCATTGTTTCACTATAATATAGAACCTTAAATATTGATTCACACTGACTGCACACAAAAAGCTATTGTTGTGAAAATACATGCAACAGCCTAGACTTATACACCACTGAAAGATTGCATGTAGTCCAGCCAATTATAATATAAGGCCGTTATTAAACACACGTGAGCTTAATCCTCCAACATTAGTAAATTAAATATCAACGGTAACATACCTCACCAAGAGCTTTTTCAGCCTGTTGGCTGAGGTTAGGGTCTAACGTTTGCTTCAACGCAGCTACTAGGGCATTCAGATCCATAGCCAGAGAGAAGCGTTGACCATAAATTTAGAGTGAAGGACTGGAGGCGGAGGGAAAAAAAAAGGACCGTCCTCCACAACAACCGCCGCTCTCTCTCCACACTCCACACGTGTGTATGTGTACAGCTGACAAAATTTCTAAATGTTGCACGTTCGTTTCCTGGGGGGCGGGAACAAAGAGACGCTCTAATGCTGTGTGGGTGGTGTGCACATTGTCAATTTTTGCGCGGATATATTCGGGCGTGGTGCTTCTCCTTGCCCCTCCTCCTTGTACAAATTCTTTTGTGGTCAAATCTTACTTTATCGGTTGCGGCTGCAGCCATGGAAAGAGGTACGCTGAAGTGCGACATATGTAAAGGTGTGCTACAGGACCCCAAGGTCCTCCCTTGCTTCCACGTCTCCTGCAGAGACTGTGTCAAAATATTATTTGTCCGAGGGATTAAAGAGGTGACGTGCCCCGTCGAAATGTGTCGCAAGTCGTTCTCCTGCGCTGGCAGGAACCCCGAGTCTCTACCAGACGCTCTTTACGTCTATCTCAAAAGAGATGTGCAGAGGCTGAGGAGTAGGACCATTAGTGGTGATGCTGTTTGCTCTTTGTGCATGAATGCAGGCAAAGGAGAGTGTCGGGCCGAGTATTTCTGCGACCTGTGTTGCTACATCTGTGCCGAGTGCAACCAAAAACACACATCAGACCCGACTTACTCTGAGCACGGAGTATCATCTTTTATAGATATAACTAACCAACGAGATCATGTTCTCTCTGAGAAGTTAAAAAGAAGCCGTGCTATGTCTGCTAGCGATGGTTGCAAGAACTCTTGTGAGGTACACCCAGGCATTGCCAAGCAGAGCTACTGCTTGGACTGTGGTGTAGCAGTATGTCCAGAGTGCATTGAAACCTCACATTCTCATCACAAATACAAGGCCACTGTTAGTGCAGCGAGAGATTGCTGTGAATCCATTGAAAATCAATTGCCGCTTGTTTCTTCTTTGGCAGAAGAAGCTGAAGAAGCTGCAGTGTGGGTGAAAGAAGCCGTAGCAGTTGTAGAAAATCAGAAAGAAGACCTTGCTAACTCCATTGATTCTAGTTTCAAACAAATGTTTAAGATATTGGAGAACAGGCAAAAGGAACTTTATCGTAAATTGGCAGGCATGACCGATTCCAAGTTGAGAGCATTAAAGGAGAAAGGGGACAATTTTGAGAGAACAGCTGCTGAAATGAGAAGAAGGAAAGCTTTCACAGAAGAACTTCTTCGAACGTCAACCGACAGAGAAATTTTCCCCAAATTTCAGTTTTTGAAAGAAGTCGAAAGGCCACAGGATCTTGAGAATGTTAAGTCTTTGAAAGTTCCAAAGCTGGGCTTCAAGAAGTGCATGAGAAAAGAATTTGTGGACATGTGCACTAATATTGACGTGTTTTCTGAACAAGCGAGCGTTGCCAACTGCAAGCTAATTGGAGGAGAGGAACTCGTGGGGCAGACAATGAAGCATTCTATATTTGATGTCATGGTTTGTGATCATGACAACAAGCCATGTTCAAGTGTACAGGATGTGCGAGCTCAAATCAAATGCTCCAAGAACAGTGCAGACTGCTCTGTTCGTGTCTCTAAAAGAAATAACATTCATTCGGTTCTCTTCTGTCCAGAATTTAGGGGAAAGCATGAAGTTTCCGTGACCATCAATGGCACTCCAATGAAGGGATCTCCGTTCATACTCAATGTCCACGCTTCCATTGACCGACTTGGATATCCTGATATGCTTTGCATTCAAAACGTAAAGCTTGGACCTCGAGGGATAACTTTAGCACCAGACAATGGATGGGTCACTTGCCAGTGGAACGGAAAAAAGATTGTCAAGTACAACTCTTTTGGAGAGTTCCAGAGCGAAGAGTGCATTGGGTACAAAAATTTGACAGGAGTGGTGTTGGTTCCCAGCGGGCACTTATTCATTGTGACAGCAGAACCAGGCTGTGCTGGAGTACTCAAATGTGAACAAAATGGATTTATTGAGAAGGTTGCCATTTATGAAAACACGGACAGGAAGAGCTTCAAGAACCCTCGCGGCATTGCTGTGTGTCAAAAGGACAACATTCATGTGTGTGATAGAGACAATCACCAAGTACAGATATACACTTCAGATCTGAATTTCATATGTGCACTCAAACTTGGTTTTCTGAAGGAGGAGAAGGGCATAGTGAGCAAAGAGCCCCGCCCCAACGGCATCGCTATTGACGGTGTAAATGAGAGAATGGTTATTGCAGATGTGGAAAATAACTTTGTGCATGTGTTTGACCGTGGGTCACATAGTTTCAGCTTCTCCAGAGTTCAAGGAGAAGAAATGGGTGGCCCAGAAGGTGTGGCTATCGACAAAGCCGGCTTGATATACGTGTCGGAGAACAAAAAGCATCGTGTCTCTGTATTCCAGAGTGATGGGAAATGGTTGAGGAGTTTGGGGGAGAAAGGTACTGGCGATGGAGAACTGAACTTCCCTACAAGCATTGCTGTGGATGATTATGGCACTGTGTATGTCTGTGATCTCATGAACAACAGAATTCAAATATTTTAGAAACATACTTTGCCAATTAAATTCCATGTAGATCATTTATAATTCAAAACATCTACTTATATATTTTACTGGACTTAATGATTTAAACTGTCTAAGTAAACTAACATTCCAATTCCAGGGGAAAGTCCCTTTTTAATCTCTGGCCAATTTTCTTACAACTTGTGGGAGAAATTACTCATTATTTTTGCCTCACAAATGAACACCTGGACAGTTCATAAGTACAATGAAATCCCAAGGTGGTAGGTAGTGGATAGAAAAAGACTACCCTAAGGGGGGGAGAACTAAAAATAGAAAGGGTTGTCAACAATTCAGTGGGGTAAAGTCTTCAGTAAATATTTGCTCCTAAAGTTTTCACCAGAAAGAACCAGCTGCAGTTTCACCTCCATAATACAGCAGTATACTGGTCTTGGTGTCCTACATTTCAATAACAGCTGCCGGCTACCTTGGGAAGCTACACCACCACCAGTTAGGTAGGTAGCCTAGAGTAATTTACTTGGCAACAAACAGGAACCATTTTGAGATTGTGGCAATTTTATAAGACAAATGAAATTCTATAGTATTTTACATACATCTAGCAAATAATCATCTTTAACTAGGTGCTTGCTAATTAAGTTTCAAATCCTACAGGAGTGAGTGAGGCTGAGAAGAGACTACAGACTGCTTCACTTCATAGACAAGAAAGCTATTATATCTACTTCTGAAATTTGATGCAAATTAGGACACAAATAGGCATACACACTACAGCTAACTTGTTTGTTGTCTGTGTTTGGTATACTAACATATATCCTGTGAAGTATTCACTGTCCATGGGTAGTTTACAATAGCTGATAGCTACTATTTGCATACGCCTTTATGGTTCAGACGAAATAATGATTGAGAATTTCATTACTAGCTTTACTGTCAAGCCATCATTAATATAACATGACGAGTTTATTGTTTAGCTCAGGAGCCAGTGCAGAGGAAGCTTCACTTTAAGGAGGATTAGACAAGACAAGTCATGCTACGCAGAGAGACTGAGGCTGAGAGAGATAATTGAATAATGACAGTGCCCACAATTCAATCTGTAATTACTTAATACATACTAAGCATAAAATTCAGTGCAAACACAACACCAATAAAATGGTGAAAACAAACTGGTCATCTATACAACTTATTATAGAGTTGAATGATAATCATAGAACTTGGAATGTGCAGCGTGAGAGACCCAGAGATGTTCAAGTGTTGGTGTTAGGAGAATGTGTTATCTTTGTTTGGTCAACCTAAACAAAATAATTAAATCAAAACTATTACAGAAAAGTGGCAAAACAAACAAACAAAAACCAAAATAGACAGTTAAGAAAGTGTTTAGCAACACTAGATTTTAAAAAGTGCTTGTCATAATCGTATTATGATTACATCACAAGTGATTTGTGGTATTAAATAGATATGACGGAGGATGAAATAGAGGGACCACAGACATGCTTTAGTAAATTTTTCAATTATAACAAGTCATATTTAGGGGCATGGCATTGTTACCTGGCATTGCTCAGAAGGATGAGGTTTTGTACTGCCGTGAGGGTGGAGGTGGAGTTCTGAGCTGTAATTAGGTGATCATCAACAACAATGTAGTTAGCATTGGCCTTCCCATCTACACAAAACAAGCAGAAAGAAATCCAGGTAAAAATTAAATTATTGTCACTTTGTCACCAAAAATGGTAACCAGAAAGTTTTAGTAGCCTTTGCTACATTCAAAAGATTGCCATTGTATATGAAACAATAGTACATCTATCTAAATGGAGTCCGACAGTAAGTCTAAACTCACTTCTATATTTGGTGAGCGAGCGAGACACTATATAGGGGTAACAAATTGAGAATTGGGGATGTTTGTTTGTTTATATATGTTTGGACGTATGTATGTCATTTTATACTTTGACCCTCACGATTTGTGTTTGTTAGGTCAACCTCGTCCCATACTCCACTAAATGGAATATATTTTTAGTTTAACGATCTTTACCCATATCATCCAAAGAAATTGAATTGTTTACTGCTTTGAATTCTTTTGCAAGTGCATTTCAAACTTACAAACTTACCAGAGTTTATCTTCTAGTCTAATTAGTGGTGGTAGTGAGTTCATGCACATACACACTATGCAACACTGTTCTTCTTACTAGAAAACATTGTCCAATAGTCTAACCATGAAGGTAAGTCTTGTGTTGGTACGTCCAGTGAACAAACTGTGAAAGTGTTTGTGTTACAGCTACTGCTTAGCTAAAGAATGGCACAAAGTAAACGTTTAACTAACAAATAAATAGATTAGCTGCCTTACACAGCTTTTGGCTACTACAGTAGTAAGCATGTCCTAAATATAGGGTTCGGTTCAACCCTGTCTGTAATTCCTTAGTAATGCCTGTTTTTTTGTTTGTTTGTTTTTTTAAGTCAAACAGTTGTGGCAAGTGGTTACTATGGCACTGTCTATACATAATATTAAAAAAAACAAAAAAAAACCTCGATCATTTTTTAAGTTGCTGGCCGGAGTGCTATAAGTTAAAATTAATTGTACAACGGTACTAATTGTACAACAATGGTACTTAGTTTCATGTAGCCTAACTTGGAGGTTCGCTTGCCATTTGTGCTCAAGCACATCACTAGAATAACATAATAATAGTAAAAAGGAACTACAGACTTGTAAATCTAGGCACATCAATTTTTATGCATGGCAGGCAACTCAGCACTCAGCCAGAGGACTAATCTGTCTGGCTCACAGTCAGCTAGTTACTTACTACTGTAGTAGCCTCCATGTCTTCTGACAAAGTCAGCTGGAATCTCTGACTGGGTGGAGAAGTCTTCTCTCTTGGCCAGTTCTAGTGTAGCAGGCTAGACATACACACACACACACACACACACACACACGCACACACATGCACACACACCACACCACATGTAACATGTTAGCAGAGATACACACAACGTAATGCACACACTCACACATGCACCCACTTACACACGCACTTAACTTAAATTAATAATAGATTAACAATAAATACCAACTCTCGTTGGTAAGCTCACAACACTCAGTTAAGCAAACGTATTGTTTTTGCAACACTTTGTTAATGATATTCATTAAAGTTACATGTGTGACATTATATTAGACATTTGTCATGTGACAGCATATTTAACCCCAGCATATAATACATAGTCATGTGATATTTACCCCAGTCATGTGACACTAACTTCGATCATGTGACACTTACCCCAGTCATGCTATAATCACTGAAGGGCCAATTCTGAGAATTAGTATCTAATGTGGAAAATAGACCACAAACACCGAGTCCAATTGAGCACAAGGGCTCTAAACAACAACAACAAACAACAACAAATAACAACATGAGAAAATGTCTATACTACATAGCAGTGTTTCTATGAGTTGACTTCATGATGATGTCCTCTGACAGTCAGATGTATTTAAGTGAATTTAACCAAAACTTTGTACCTCTATCTTCCAAAACCAACGTGCATACCACCACAGATGGCAAATAGCTTCTTCCTCACTTTTCTCTCTGATGAAGGAGTTGAGGAGACCGGCCAGGTACTGGTCCGAGGCCAGGTCAAACGGAGCCCCGGGACTGTGTGGGAGGAGCAATGCTATGAACCTTGAACCTGTCGAGGATAGACTCGTACAATGAGTTTTAAGTCAGTGTAAAAGTAAACTGGTGGGGGCACTAAATACATGCTCTAATTAAATGTCTAATCAGATGACACACACAAATAAGTACAATTTCATTTAGTTATACCACATAATATTTCCTGTTACAGTTAACTATTTCAATTAATCACATTCTCATTTTTATCATCATCATCATCATCTTCATCGTTATTGGCAAGCAAAATGAGCAAGACATATGTATGTATGTATGTATGTATGTATGTATTGTACAGTTTGACACACCTGACTATTTTTTTGTCTCCACTATGTTACTCTAAATATCATTGCCTCAGTTACTCCACAAATAAAACAAACACAATGACTGACAGGCATAATATCACTTGCCACACCCACCTTCCACGCTCTCCAGCCTGTTAGGAATAGCTATGGGCTTTGACGTGAAGTCGGCTACCCACTGCCTCGAGTTCTCATCATTTACATCCACAAAATCTATTGGTCTGCCCTAAAATGGAAAAAAAGAAAAGGGAATGAGGTGTGTATGTGTGTGCATGTGTGAGGGGGAAAGGGGTAGAAACCACAACATAATAAGAAAGCTGATCTAATTTTGATAGTCAAAAAAAGGTTTCAACTCTAATGGCATCATCTCCTCAGCTATCACTTTGGCTACACCCTCACCTCTGGTGTGGCCAGGAAGACATTGAATGTAGAGGATGTCAGAGTGAAGGCATTAATAAATGATTGGGCAGATACACCTATACACACACACACACACACACAGTGCTAACATAGCATATTGCAGAGGAAGTTTTGCACTATATCAGTTGACACAACATATTAACATGTTTTCAAATAACCACAACTAATGTCTGCCTTCTCTCTCTCTACGTATATATAAATATAAAGCACACTGGAAGTCAGCTGATACAATATTTATACCAGAGCCAGAACTGGCATTTTAAAAGAAAATCACTACGATAACCAGACCAAAAAAAATGGCAGATACTTCAGATAATCTATTCCTTCTGCTACTAGCAACTTGTTGCTATGGCCAACCACCGATCCAGATTCCACCCAAGACAACTCTTCCTGACATTCTCCCACAAGATGGCAACAGCTGCTTTAGTAGCCTACTGATGGCCCAACACAAACAAGACATTCTTCTTCTTCTTCAGACGACAGTGAATTTACGATTTTTCTCCCCAAGCTCTTCCACCTGTGGCTGTGGAGGTGCCGACTGGATCAGAGTGGCCAGTCTGGACATGACCCAACCCACCACAGTTTGTCCCTCTGGATGGACTCTGTATCCTAGTCCGAGATCTTGTGGTCGAAACAGCACACAGCTTCAGGCCTTGGCCACTTTCACCACACAGGGCAGGACCTATTCTCACGTGTGTGGTAAGGTGTTGGCATATCAAAAAGGCCACCCGGATGCCTTTGGAGCGTCTGTTATCAGATCACTGAGTGGTATTGATGGGGTTTACATGGATGGTGTCTCAGTGACTCACGGCTCCACAACCAGACGGACCCACGTGTGGTCATTCAGTGCAGGTGCCTACGCTAAAGGTGACATTCGCATTCCCACTTGCCCATGCTCCAACTCTGACCCCCATCCCGCAACCGTCCCGACATTTGTTGGTGATAAGTACTTCTGCGAAACGGGAAATTCAGGCTCCTCCTTTTCCAGTACTACTGTGTATCATAACGACCCGTTATGGGACAGCAAGGGGTGTGGCCCAAACAGCATGTGCTGTGAACACCCACCGTACTTCTGCTCATCCCTGCCTCAGGCCACCAGTGATGATTTGGAGGTGAGAATTATATCTGATGAACTTGCAAGTGGTGAAGACACTCGAGTATTTGTGGTCGAGCTATATACTAAATAAGAACTACACCAACTTCAGTGGAACAAAGATATGTAAACTCATAACCTTGAACAACTAACTTTGCACATCATTTAAACCTGACCTGCTGCTGTCTTTTGTGTTGTATAGGTTACAGCTTGCATAACTAAGATGCCATTATACTTTCGGTCTTGGCATTTGAACAACATTACTACAACTTTGACGACCTTTTACCTCTGTATTTTTTTACACGCTCTTACACAACAACACTTTAACCGAAATACTATTTTGAAGTTTACCTCTAGAATTCCCGCTGCAAACGATCAGGCACGAAGGCTTCTCTCTCTGCTGAGACATCGCTGACGAACAACTTCAACCTCCGAAACCACGCCTACTCACTATCGCCCACCACATAACCCGACTGTTGAGCTACGCCCACTTTTCTCTTTGGAAAATGGCTATGCGGAAACAAAGGAGGAAAGGCGACAGCAGGACTGCTCAGGCTCTAACTACTAACCCTGAAAGTAAGGAATATAACTTAGATTGATCAGTTCGTTGTCTCATCTGCAACTTCTACACAAGATTATTTTCACTTTCAGAGATAGCACACACAATTGCCATCCTTCAGAAAATTTTGGACAAACATGAATCAGCTGCAAAGAAAAATGTGGATCCTGACAAGATCAAGCACCTTCAAAACGTGCAAGCTATGATAGACAGACTACAAAGCCCTCTGTTCACTTCTTTGGTTGAAATTCAATCAAAATACAAGCAGGTAAGATACAGAGGCAGTTAGTTGGAGCTTGGATGTACTATTTGTAAGGCAAGGAATAAAAGACGATGAGGTGCAAGCATCATGAGTGTCCTTGATTTAGCTATAATTGCATGACAAGTCAGCTATGTAGTTGTTCTTATGGGTTCTTCTCCAATACACCTCCTCCATGCCCACCCCTCCATGGAGTTCTCTAGCAAAAGAAATCGTTTGCCAAAAGATATTATAATGATCCTGTACAGACTTCAAACTAAATGATAGAATGTAGTAGACTTGATGAACTAGTTTTGTTTTAATAAACAAGTTTAGTTTTAGTTATAGTTATTTTACCATACTTTACTCCAATTTAGTTAGTTATAGCTAAAAAAAATTTTTTTTTTCAAATTTAGTTATAGTTAATTAACTAAAAGTTTTTGTAATCTAGTTAGCTAATTTTTTTAGTTATAGTTGTTCAACTAAAAGTTTTTCCTGTTTAAAGTTGTTTTACTAAAAGTCTTTTCTGATTTAGTTATAATTGTAGTTATTTTAGTTAGTTTTTAACAAAAATTATTTCATTCAAATTAGTTATTTTACTGTAAGTTACAAAAAGTAAGAAAGTGCTTACTAAAACTGTTATATCTGTTGTTATAGTCATAGTTAACTGAAATAACACTACCACAAAGCTACAAGTGTCACGCCTGTCACCTTTTGCATTAGGATTCAGAACACACAAACCTTGAAAAGCCTCTGAGCTATCTATCTAAATTAGCTCTGCATAGATAGTGTGTGTGACCATGTGAGTGTGTGTGTGTGTGATCATGTGAAGGCTCTGGCCAACCCAGACAAAACTACCCAACGTCCTAAATCAACTGCTTTGGAATTCTCCCGCCAACCAGAGCTCCTGCCCCAGTTTTGCCAGAGATATGGCATCTCTGATGTTGCCGCAGCAACAGCAGGTAAATAAAAGTGAACACTTAAAACCAGGAGATCCATCATTTATTGTACTTGCAGTTGACAAGCTCTCTAGCTCATTCGATGGGAACAGTCAGCCTGAACGAGGTGGCAGTCTCTCTAAAAGGCGAAGTAAAGGAGAACTATGTGCCACTGGAGCCACACCCACAAGTTATATTACAAGCAATGGGAGAATTTTATCCATGCTCAGAAAAGACAGTCCCAAGAGTGTAGCTCTGGCAAATTTATCCAAACTATCACCAGCTCGAGCAGAAGCAAAAGAAATGGCTGACTTGGAGGAAAGAGTGACCTCTGGGCTAGTAGCGTCCAGTACAGAGAGTTCACTGTCATCTAGTGAGTAATAAAAATACAATTTAATAGAATAATACAAGAATAATACAATGAATAAACATATTACAGCAATATTATTATTAACACTTTTGTGTTATAGTATTTTATTATTATCATCATCATATTTTTAGTATTTTTTTTTTTTTTTTTTAAGCATCCTATGAAGTTCAGAACAGAAATCCTCCAGTTGAAGATTCCTTGGGAAAATTTGTACCAGCCTCCAATGCTAGAAATAGTCCATTCAACTTAATACTAACCAACCCACAGACTAGCATACAAATAGACGAAGTGATAGTTGCTAAGAATGGAGGAGAAAGTGAGGAAGAATTGGAGGTGGTTGTTGTGTCAAACATGGCAGCTGATGAAGATGGCAGTGAGCAAGAAGATGAACTCCAGACTTCCATAACTCATGATGGAGCCAGGAGGACAGCAGTTGTGATGACAGAAGTTGTAGTCAAGTCTAATGAAGACGTCTTATGCACAGAATCAGAAGACAGCCAGAAGCCAAGTGTGTCATTAGATGGTGAATCAAAAATCCAAAGTGATGAGGTAAAGGGTGGAATTGACGTGCGAGGAGAACAGCACATTCCGATGCTGAGTGCCAACAGAAATCAAGAGGACTTCGGGGAAGCTTTGTCAAGCATCAGTGAAGAATTTTTAGATGATAATGAAGGGGTTGGTGATGCTACAGCAGCTGCATCAGGTGATTTGTCTGGTGAGAAGAATGTGTCTGGCGACAATGGAAGTAATAAACCCTCCCTGACAGTAAATGATAGAGTCAATGAATTAATGGCTGATAAATACATAAATATGGAGTCAAGTCCCCCAAAAGAAAATGAAATTGAATCATCTAACACGAATAATTCAGCATTGACTGTAGCCAACAAAATCAAGAGAGGAACCAACATGGCGGAGGGGACCAGCATGGCGGAGGGGACCAGCATGGCGGGGGGAACCAACATGGCAGAGGGGACCAGCATGGCGGAGGGGACCAGCATGGCGGGGGGAACCAACATGGCAGAGGGGACCAGCATGGCGGGGGGAACCAACATGGCAGAGGGGACCAGCATGGCGGGGGGAACCAACATGGCGGAGGGGACCAGCATGGCAGTGGCAGAAGAGGAAAGAGTGAGTGGCCATGTTGATCATACATTCTCCAGTTTGGAGGGAACCACTACTCATGGAACTATGGCAGCATCCAGGGGAGGGGAAAAATCAGTTTCTGGATCAGAAAAGGACAGTAGCAAGCCTCGAGATCTGCTATTCTTTATGAGGGATAGGAAAAGTCAAACAGAACTCACACAAGTAAATAATATGATTTAATACAAATAAATCCATGATGGTTTATACTTTTGTAGGCATTGCAAAGGGCGGAGAGAGGTCCACGATCAGTGACAATTGTAATGGAAGGTTCTAAAGGAGGAGAAAGGAGGGCAGGAATTGAGCTTCTTGGACTTGCCCGCACTGGAGTATTCATTGATGAAGTCAAACCCAAGAGTGAAGCTCATCACCGCGGGCTACTACAGAAAGGAGACCAAGTACTGAAGCTCAATAATAAAGATACTGGTGAGTAGCTATTAGGTAAGGTTACAGTAGCTATTAGGTAAGGTTACAGACTTCACTTTGACAACAGACAGGTGAAGTTTTAAATAAACCAAGTGTGCCCAACTTGGGTTGCTAGTTGTTAAGTAGCTAGTAACCGTGAGCTTTAAAATTATAGTGATGATAGAGCAAGTAAAACAAAAGGATTTCACTCCATAGACAAATAGTCTTCGACTGTGCTCCTAATAGTGTGTGAGTTGTGAAGCTAACAGTTTAAATAATTAAACTACCCACACTCAGAATGTCTCATGCACTGTTAATCTTGCGGAGCCAGACCCTTTACCAACTGCTAGCAACCATGAGAAGGAAAGAGTCTGGGAACATATGCCACACACGGCTTATTTGAAGCACTCCAAAGAGAGAGTTGTATTTCCAATTCTGTGGTTTAACGTCATGGCTGCTAGCTTTGTGGAATTTGATAATTGGCACCCAGCCTTTGTATGTCTGTACCCTCCTCCCCCGCATAGTGTTTAACTGTTGGTAAAAGGTCTGTCTCCATGAGACTGTACTCTGTACCTAACTGCTGCAAAGGGTAAAGGTCATCTGGTCTGTAAACCGATAAACCTCTTGCTTCATGTTTTGCAAATAAACTGTGGGCAGACACAGGGGCCACTTCTGAATACAAATATTCAGTTGGTGTTCGTGAATCGTCTTGTTCCTACGAGACTATACACTTCAGATATTCTAGCTAGGCCTCCATAAGTCTGACTGCCCAGAAACACAAGATAATCAAATGTGTCATCACTCAATAAACTCGATCCTTCTCCGTTGGGTTAGGTCAACGAGCTAAACTACTTAATTTGGCTCTAATTAGTGGGTAATATTAAGACGAGCTTAGTGACTAAAAGGCATCACACGATAGCTATGGCAGTATGATTAGATTAGTTCACTGTAACTGCAGGTACTATTGACAGGAGATAAATTGTGTCAGTATTATTAAAGTGGGTATGTGCATTGTTTGGCTCAGTTATGTGTGGTTGCTGTAGTAGGTACAGTGTCATCATCGTATTGGGTAGGTACAGTGTCATCAGTAGGGTAAAACACTCTGAATGGATAGTCTGGCGTAGCCGACCCTTTACCTTTAATTATTGGGGGCGTGAGGAAGGAAAGGGTCTGGGGATATGGCCATACTAAATTTGTTCTAGAGGAATGTAGAAGTGGTCAGTGCCCCACCTCCCTTATACTACCGCAATAGATGCAGACTGATTCTCCGACAATCTTTAAAACATTTTTTTTTTTTAAGTTTCTGTAGCTGTTACTGGCAGACTACAGCTATGAAAGAGTTGCTGGTGGAGGTGACCAGACCTTTAGCGGCACATAGAGACATATATGGAAATGTTCCAACAGAATACAGTCTGCTTTGAGTGTCTCTCTTTCCTTAGCCATGTTTGCTAAATCTAGCTGTGAAAGAGTGGCTGACAGTATAGGAATTTCTATAGGCGGTTGAGGAGGGCCATTCCCGGTAATTTGTTAACAATAATTGACCGCCACAATATATGTGCGGCTGAACAAATTTGGTATGGCCATGTCCCCAGACCCTTTCCTTCCCCACGCCCCCAAAAGGTAAAGGGTTGACTATGCCAGACTACTGAATGGATGCTATAGGATAACGTAGTTACCCAACACAATGAGTATGAGTACCAGTATCAATGGGTGTGGCTTCATTATCAGGATGAGTACAATGTTACTAGTGATGTGCTTGAGCACAAATGGCGAGGAGCCTAAATCTACACTATTGTTAACGTTCGATTCTAACTTCTAACACTCAAGATACTAAAGTCGAGTTTTTAAATTACGTATATACAATAAAGGGGATTCATTGCCGTAGTAACCACTTCCCGCAACTCTCTGAATTGAAAAAAATAATAAAGCAACAAGAAAGCAAGTCACACTATTTAAACGTTTTCTTTGTGATAGTAGTTGTAATGCACAATACTTTCACACAACTGAACAAACCTACGCAAGACTTACCTTTGTGAGTAGTCTAGTGGTCAATGAATTCAAGTAAATACTGTTGCGTAGGCTTATAACTATGACAAATAGCATATTAACTTACCACAGCCACTACCTCGAATAGTAATGGAACTCCGGTAAGTTTTTTGTGTTTTAACTGCACCCTTAAAAGAGTTCAATGCGGTAAACAATTCAATTTCTAGGGTGATATGGGTAATGATCGATAAATCAGAAGAATCTGTTTAGTGAAATTTGGGACGGGGTCAAAAGCAGAGCTAACACAAAAATACGTGAGGGTCAAAGTACAAAATGACATACGTACGTCCACACATTATATAAACAAACAAACATCCCCGATTTTCAATTGTGTTACCCCTGAGAGTGTCTCGCTTGCTCCGCTCGCTCGCCAATTACTGGTGGTGGATATAGTGAAGTGAGACATTGTGTGTGTGTGTGTTTGTGGTAAGCAAACAGATTATTTCATCGTTCGACTATTGAATTTCCTTTTAAAAGCTTAAATTTATTATCCTTCTAAAAAGTTGCCAAGTTCACACAATGAAGATAATGTATTGTGCTTGTTCTTAGCAATGTCTAACTTCCAGGATGAGCTGATTAATATGACATAGGCATGGCACGGACACTGTTAACTGAGTTTAAATTAGCCGTATCACTTGACTTGACTAGATGTGTTTCACTTAGTAATAATTTCCAACGAGCACCACCTTCGGACATGAGCAACTATTCAAATACACGTGAGGAAACTCACAAGAAAGAGGCTTTCAACCTCCTCCTCCTCCCGTTGTGTACATGCAACTTTACATCATACACTGACAGGAAGTAACAGGATGGCTGGCAAGGACCTTAACTCATAAATGGAGTTTAAAATGACACAAGTAGTGGACTTACTAGAGAACAAAGATACTTTGGTAAATTTTAATCCGTCGTCATAGATAACAATAAACGTTTTTTACGTTGCCCCATATATATAATACACACTACTTGTACCCTCACTAATAGCCTGTCACTAGGCATATTAGCATACATGTACTTCTAGGCAAACCCACACTCTGCAAACAGTTATTTCCTATCTTGCTCTTCGTGCAACTGACTTAGTCTAAATAAACACCAACAGTTCATGACTGCTCCTTGAAGCTAAACCAGGTCACTAAACAGAGGCCAAGTTGTTTTGGACCAGCACATCGTGACCTATTGCCCTTCCTGTGACCTCTACATGCTCTCCCTGGAGAGCTAGCAAACACTTCCCCTTCCCACCCGCAGACACTACACATCTGCCAGAGTGACAACATGGCTCAGGTGTGAGAATACAGGTTGTCATAGTGATTGATGAGTTGGACCTATTCTTATTTATGATTCCCACGTTGATTGTCCATTTACTCGAACACAGCATCTATAGCAGCCTTGGACAAAGAGCTTCACATTACAATCTAGTCTTATACTGGAATTGCTTGCAATAGTTACTTTATTAATTCCATTCCTTCTACTGACATCTATAGCAGCCTTGGACAAAGAGCTTCACATTACAATCTAGTATTATACTGGAATTGCTTGCAATAGTTACTTTATTAATTCCATTCCTTCTACTGACATCTATAGCAGCCTCGGACAAAGAGCTTCACATTACAATCTAGTATTATACTGGAATTGCTTGCAATAGTTACTTTATTAATTCCATTCCTTCTACTGACATCTATAGCAGCCTTGGACAAAGAGCTTCACATTACAATCTAGTATTATACTGGAATTGCTTGCAATAGTTACTTTATTAATTCCATTCCTTCTACTGACATTTTTTTGTGGTTTTACTTTACTTCATGCTTGTATGTGTGTGTGTGTGTGCGTGCATGTGTGATTAAAGACGGTATGGCAAGTGCTGAACTAGAACTAATGCTGAGAGAAGCTGGTCCCGGACAAGAGGTGACTTTCCAAGTCAATACAACCCAACTGGTAAGAGAATGAATCGCATGTACACTGCTGACATCTCCCTCTGTGTTGTGTGTGTGTGTGTGTGCATGCGTGTGTGTGTATGTATGTGTATGCGTGTCCTCAGGCCTTTCTGAAGCAGGAGGAAGATGATGGGTATATCATGACAAGTAGAAGACATTTTTCTGATTCCCTTCTTCAATGCCCACTAGTGTGCTTTATCATAGTCATTGGAATTTCTGGACAGCAAAGCACATTATCATCCTCCTCTATCCCTCCCCCCACCCCCTCCCCTCCACAAACAGCTCTGATTCTCAAAGAGTTGCATCTGTAACTACGTATTGGCCAATGCAAGTGAGGAATGACTACCATGGCAGCTATACCATCTACCCCGTGTGTTATTATGTGGTTGTGTGTGTGTGTGTGTGTGTGTGTGTGTGTGTGTGTGTGTGTGCATGTATTGCTGGAATGAATGTAATTGTTCCAGGTGATAGGCGCCTCTACATCAACACTAGCGGCCTACTTTTTAAGTTTTGACACTCTTAACCATGTCAAGTGCTTACATTGCAGCTGTACAGCTGCAAATTAAATTACACAAATTAATTACAGACTAAATATCATGAGAACATCCCAAGAGATAAAACAAGGGGAAAAATGTCTTTTCAGCATTTGAAAATTTAAAACTTGAATTCAAAGACAGTAGTCTGCATGTGTGGAAAATGTAGCATGTGTGTATGTGCATGTGTTTGCTGTGTATATGTGCATTAGCAAATCATCTGATGGTAATGCATTTTTAGAAAGAAAGAGGGTAAGATGGAGTTCAAGGGAGGAGGGGAGGGGCTAAGTGATTTCATGTTGATAAGAGATTTCAGAGAATTACTTGTAATTAGAAGAAGAAAATCTTAGCTAGCTATATCACAGCAACAACCTTCATCTAATACCAAAAGTGAATGGGGCCCACACAAAAACAAAACTATTTGCACCAGAAAGTATCTATGCCCCCCATGAGTAGACTAGCTAAAACTAAAGCTTTCAATACGCTGGCACAACCTCCAACGTCCAGTTCTTACAGCTCCAAATTATATTTCTACATTTTAATACTAATAAAAATTAATAAAGTAAATCAACCAATAAATTGGTATTAGTTGCAGTAGTAGTGGCGGAGTACTTGAGGTGCAGAGAGTGCAATGGAGCGAGAGACGAGTTTGTCCATGTGGGAGATGGCCGCTACCACAGATGCACCCAGCAACCCACCACACAGTTGAGGCATGTGGTACCCTGAAGGCATTCTTATACCATACTCCGGTTCCTTAAAATTCAATTTTTTTTGCCCTGTCCCACCGAGCTTGCTATCAACCAAGAATTCCAACTTGTCCCTCACGAGCACCCAGAGGTTATGAAGACAGCAATGGGTGGTCTGGCAGATGGAGCCTCTAGTTGGGTTGTTTAGAGTGATTGACTCCAGACTTAGCTGCTGTTGGGCTCAGTATACAGTAATGGAATGCACTCTGCAACTTAAGGTTTGGTACACAGCCATTGTCGGACCTAGATGACTTCACAACTCAAAAAACTTTTGTTGACCTATCTCTTCTGGCTACTGCAAATGGTCGGCATAGAACCAGAGGCTTTGGAGTGGGTTGGGGGAAGGGTAAAATTGGAATATAATTCAATAATGGCTGTCTTGCAACTACTAGAAGTATATTTGGTAACTGGAGAGTTCCCAGAGTGTGCGTTGTCACTGTTGGTTGAAGAACACATTTGATAAACTCAACTTAATACTCTATTCACTATTATAACTAATCATTTGAAGAAAAATAAATTGTCTGATGTTTTGATTTAAACTGCCAGAGAAGGTATTGTTTATTTGTTTACAGCCCCACCCTTTCGTCACTCATGTAAATATTTTTGTATTGCTGATAAACTGTACTGGAAGTCCCGCCCACGTGACATTTGGATGCCTACGTTCACGGACTAATTGATTAGTACATGAATGAAGTCACTGACATTGAGACCACCACCTTACCAAACAAGACACCAAACCCATCAAAATATGAACACATGAATGCTTATAAATTTCTTCTTGCCAACCAGAGTACACGATACCAGCGAGTGTTGTTAAACCTCTTTGAAAAAGTTCCTTCTTATTAATTGGTAAAATTGGAACTTTTGTCAACTCAAAGCAATAGCAGGAGATAAATTAAGGTAGAGGACAAACCATTAAACTTAATATAGATTTAACAATTACAGTCTTAAGTTGAAACAATGTTAATTTAGGTTGGAAAGTCAACACCCAGAACTCGGGGGCTTTGGCTACTACAACTTCAACACTTCACTAACCAGTATAAGGCATTGTAAAATTCAAATCATCAAATCTTAAAAAAAATTATTTAGATGAGATTATTGCATTTGAAATGGTTGGTGCAAGTAGTCACACTTTCTGATCTTGTCTTTTTCTGAGTGTTTGGATGATAAATGTGGCAACTAAGACAGGTGTTGTTTAAAGTATGGCATACATTTCTGCCACACTGTCTCAAGAAAACTAAAGACAGTTAACTAACCGGAAGTTTAAAACAAAAGTCTTGTTAAGAGTAGTTCCTTTAAGGGTATAACAACAAAACAGACCGGAACAGTTTGAAGCCGTTTAGAGACCTTTGTCTATTCAGCACACGCCAGTACACGCCCATTCATTTAACCACTTGCATTGCTGACAGATAAAAAAATAAATAAATAAATAAACCACTTGTTAGCCCACCCACCATTAGAACTATGATCAATTTAAATATTTAAATGATAGAAAACATGAGGTTGATTTAGTACAACTTCATTGTCATCAAGAAAATACAGGACAGTCACACACACACACACACACACACACACACACACACACACACACACACACACACACACACACACACACTATTAAAGTGATTGGAATAGTGCTACTAAGATCAAGCATGACCCACCGCAACCCAGGAAACTTAGGGTGGGGCCCTGAAGATGGGGTAAAAAATGCACATAATCAGGTTAGTGGAAGCCTAAGCGTCTCAATACGGTGGAAGATGATCTTCATTAAACATCATCATTAAAAAAGAAAAATACTCCAATCAAAGAATGCGGCTCAGACAGCTTTGATGTGTTGAGCTGAGGCTGAGTCAGCAGTGGAATAGACACTCCCTGGACTTGCAAAACAAACTTGTAGCCACACGCACACGGTGTACGTCCACGCTGGTTTAATCTAGAGGACCTCTTCTCTCCTAACTTAAAACAAACAAACTATTATTGCAAAAACTCTTGAGTTTACAAAGTAAATTGAATTACATCTGGTCCAAGGAGCCAACGGAACATCAGATTCAAGGATCAAATAGGTGTCTTCTATAACCCCTTCTCTTTCTCATGCACATTGTTGCTTTTAATTAAACCACCAAGTTAACCCATTTCAAAGAAATTAAATTTCAAAAAAAATGTCCAAACCAATCTGTGAATTCCAGTGTATCTAGATCATGTGGTTTTGGGTTTAGCCACCCCCCCACCCCACCCCCTTCTAATGCTGTGCAAGAAACAGAGAATATAATTCTACTGAAAAAAATAGAGGTCACAAAGTTGACCGAGGTTAACCAGGAGCCAGAGACCCGCCACTCCTACGGGCCGTAAGGTAGAGTGGGCAGAGGTCGTCAGAGTATTAGGGAAAGGGGTGGAGCTGGAATAGAGTGGGAGGATTCACGTGAGAGGCTTCTACATGCAATACATGGAAGACAGACGAGCCAAAGAGAAATGAGCGACGCAGGAAATCCATCGGCAACAGTCCACACTCACCCACCCACATGCTTGTAAACAATTATAGTCATAAGAATCAAGGAATAAGTTAAATAAGGGTAGGGTCATTAGGAGGGGGTGGGGGGAGAGGGATAGAAGTTCTCCTTGGCCAGGGAGGCCAGAAGTGATGGGCCTGACAGTAGCTAAAGTGGGAATGGCAGGTGTTGCCCATGGCAGCAGGGGAATGGTTGGGCCATGGGCAAAACTAGCTGACAGCTAAAGTCAGCTTAGCCCCCAAAGTAATTCATTCTTAGATAGGGCTGAGGAAAGAATGTGACTGCACCTATTCCAGGAAAAATCTTCGCTCAGCCTTACCTGGAGGGTGCAGCGACTGCCATGCCTACCCGCCATATCTGCAGCCAGGTGAGCCAGTGAGCCAGTGAGCCAGTGAGCCAGTGAGCCAGTGAGCCAGTGAGCCAGTGAGCCAGTGAGCCAGTGAGCCAGTGAGCCAGTGACAGTGAGCCAGTGAGCCAGTGAGCCAGTGAGCCAGTGAGCCAGTGAGCCAGTGAGCCAGTGAGCCAGTGAGCCAGTGAGCCAGTGAGCCAGTGAGCCAGTGAGCCAGTGAGCCAGTGAGCCAGTGAGCCAGTGAGCCAGTGAGCCAGTGAGCCAGTGAGCCAGTGAGCCAGTGAGCCAGTGAGCCAGTGTGAGCCAGTGAGCCAGTGTCAGCTTGTGAGCAGAGGCAGTCAGTATGAGCTTAGGCAGTGATTAAGTTTATATGGCTGGCATTGAACAGCTGTATTCCAGCTCAAGCCAAGTATGCAAGTCACACACATCCATTCTCCATTCATACACAGACTATGTTTGGATGTCCCTACAGAGTGCCATTTTAAAGTGACTGGCTAGCACATTAACAACCTCTTCAATGGACGCAGACCTCTTTGTCACCTTGCATTAGGGATCATACTACAACCATGGAAACTAACCGTGCAAGGTGGCCAAATATAGCCCGCTGCAGAGATCAGCACCTGTGCACCTTAAATTTGTTTTTGCAAGTTTGATTGATTGAGAACATTTCCTTATAATGGCAAGTGGCTTGGTACCATATGTCCATCGCAGACTGCTAACATCACATGTTGTGTAAGGACAGAGTGTCCCCCCCACTCTCCATAGATTATCATCACTTCCTGTTCAATATTTAGACGTAGCAGTCGGTGAGATCAATATATAGCAGTCTGCGTGCGTGAAGACAGGCACAGTCTAGCATGGTGCTACCACCTGCAATAAGACAAGAAAATCGCCATTCTTGCAACCTTTCCCTCCTCCCTAGTGCTTTCCACCACTAGAAGCACAGAGCAAAGCTTTAGAACAGTTAAAATATATTTCAAGCTAAGCAAGAGATTAGTGGGTCTGTACAAATAGCCCCACTGTACAGGTTGGAATCAACACTGGCTAGGGGAAATCCCAGTCTATGAACCTATGTATGTTATACACACAGTACAACTGACCACTGGCCCAATCTCGCATTGTATAGGAGTGGGAAGAGTGTGATGTATAATAATATGATTTTAACTAAAAATGGAAATCAATTTTTGACATGAAATACACAGAGAGAAAATAGAGAACAAATTAATTTATTTTTACTGCCAATTTACATCATAGGCGTTGCCTCTACAAACTTACTACCAGTTGGTAAGGTGTGGCCATAGTTCCCATCAATAGTGAATGCTTTAATACTACATCACAAAAGAATGACTATTACACATAGCTATTGTATTGTACTCACAAATTCTTTATGGCTTCCCTCTGAATAAAGGCAGTTCTAGACGAAGTCACCATAATTATATTCATAGCCATGGGACAGTTAAAAATGCATTTCCAGCTAGCTGCCTATGTTGTTGCTGTGGTTGTTCCTGGCTCAGCTCATGCACCAGGAATGCATAGCATCACACCGCTCTCTCTGACTGCAGCCTCACATAGCTAGTGCTCCCTGTTTCCTGTGCCCACAAACAGATGACAGCTGAGATAAAGAATGCAATATTAAGCTGACTTCAACTTGCTTGTAGCTCATTTAATCCATTGAAGGAGAGAAAGGGAAACACCAGGAGATTTGGCACACATGGATTTATTTTCAAGGATTAAATAAACGACATAATTGGTTCCTTTTGAAAGTTGAGCCAGTGGGACCCATTGAAGTATCACAGAATTGGCAAGCTACCAAATTCTGCAACTATTTTTTAAATTATCACCAGAAACTCAATCACCACTTCAGTGGGTTAGGGAGGAAATCCAGCTGCATGTTTAAGTTGCCATGTCAACAGAAAAGCAAGAAGCTGGTTTAGCAAAATAAACACAAACATACATACATATAAGGGTAGTTGTATACTATTGTAGACAGTACCATCTGGACTCATTGTCAGAGATAATGTCTGTTGTTATTTGGAACTGGCAAGCGGTAAGTGTCATGAAGTGACAGGCAGTCAAATTGAAGGACACGGATTAGACGATAAAAAGATAAAAAAAGATTAAACGACTCAACGGTTTGTTTTAGGACTCTTGATTGTGGCTGAAAGAAGAGAATTTGTGAGAATGAATGCAAACTATATTCTAGAACATTGCTGATGTAGTTATTGTACAGTGACTGAGGACTCTGAAGTACTTAGGTCTTTCAGAGAGGGACACTATTAACTTGAGGGCAGGGACACTCCGATTGCGCTTAGTGACCTTCCGATTGTGTTGTTAGGAGCAGTCACTATGTTCTAAATTAGTTAGGCACTGCTCAGCTGGCGTGAACTACCATTTTTAGGGCCCCCAGGCGAGCGCACTCGTAGCACTCTGGACACTACAGTCTAGGGCCTTCAGGACCCTAAACACAGTAATTCCTTCAGAGGCAGCGTCTAACTATTCTCGTAGTTCACCTCTTTCTAACCATAAGTAGCCCCCATAAGCCCATGCCTGTATTGGAGCATGTAGATCAACCCCTCATGTGGTGACCTAGCTTGAAATAGGATTACAAAGTGAGTAGGCCAGCCACACCCACACTGACTCAGCCACACCCACTCGGCTAAGCAGGACTGACTCAGTAGGCCAGCCACACCCACTCGGCTAAGCAGGACTGACTCAGTTGCACATGAAAGTCTACATTCTATGCCCTTTTCATCTACACTACAACAAGGCAGACTTATTAAAATTACATGATAAATGTTCACCTATAACCACAGTAATTAATTGAAACATGATAAAATACAAATTAGTTCAAACTTTGCTGAAGTAAGCTAACTTATGAAGTACGTTTGAAATTTAAACTGATATTAACAAAACCCGAGATCAAACAAACCTCAGAGTGTTACAACGCAATACGCAGTCTTTACCAACTTGCATCATACGAATGTTCTTTCAGATCAGATGCCAATCCTCCAAGTGATCTTCAGCTATAATCTCAAGATGAAGACTCAACAAATGCGAGACTTAGTCCAAACATTGGCCCCAGCAAGTCTTTAGACAACCGCACCTACGCCACGTCTCTAACGGGATCCATTTCCCTAGAAAATAAATTGTACCGACAAGTTGATAAATCACACATGCATGAAATCTCCTTGTGCTGATGCAAACATTTTCTAGAGCAGATATTGGGTATGGATCAACAGCGTTATACCTCATTGGACCTTGAAATAACCAACACAGCATTTAATATATAATATTAGCCCTACTTTCTGTCACACACACACACACACACATACTGAGGGGATCTCTTTATGAGCATGAGTCAATGCAGCTCATCTATTCTTTCAGTCATTCATCTATTTTCTCATTCATTCAATCATCCATTTTCTCATTCATTCAATCATTCATTTACCCATTTATTCAGATAATCGTTTACTTATTTATTCATATATTAATTTAGTTATAATATCCACCATTCCCTCCTCCTATCTCTCACTAACATTCATGGAAAAATTTAACACACAGAATTTGTTAAGATTATGCAATCACGTCTGACAGTGAAAGTCTCCCTGTTACCCAACACAAAAACAGTGAGACCTTAAAGTAGGGCAGCTATTAGAAGGGCAGCTTGTTTGTGTAGGTGAACAAATTAGTGTTCACAGACCTGGCCAGGAGAAGTGCTGAACTCTTGTCAGTAACTTGACCTAAACATGGCCAAGTGTTGCTTTCAGGCAAGTTCCGTGAAAATAGAAGTGCCTACAAGACCAGGTGTGAAATATAAATTTAACAAGTGTAGCACTAGAGGTGTCTCCTCCTGAACTGCAGTCACAGCAAAGGTGGTACAATAAGTGAAGGTTTCTGTTTTCTACACTTAGGATTCTCCACCTGGGGGTGCTGTTTAAGGAAGCTCTAATGAGCAGCGGTGGACAAGTTCCCAGCCTCTGGTGTTGCTGCTTGGAGGGGACCTGTTAGAAAATATATCCAGGTGTCCTTTTGTAGTTGTTTACTTTAGAAGTTGTTTACGTCAGAGATGTAGGTGTTGTTGTTTGTCCCCCCCCCCCCCCCCCACCCCCACCCCCCCCCCCCCCCCCCCCCCCCCCCCCCCCAAGTGTTGAAAACATGTGTATATTAAAAGTTACACTGCTCCAGTTCTTAATAAAATGCAAAAGCATTGAACTAAAAAGATGGATTAAAGACACCATAATGGCTAAAGCTACAGACTAATCTAATTAGACCACATATCAAGAAAACTCCTTCCAGAGAACAGCATGTGCTTCAACTAAACCTCCCTTCAGAGGTCACATGAGCAAGTGATGCAATTTGCTCACACCCACTCAAGCAACACAAGCCATATTCCAGAAGGAGGCACACACAGGAAGAACTTGCAACTTAAAAGAAATGGCAATCTGTTTGGCTGTGGCTGATGAGTTCTTAGAACACCCGCACAAACTTGATGGGCGAGACTTGCACCCTTTTAGGATCGCAAGCCACACAGAATAGCCAACGCCCACACAGACGGACACATGGAGTGAGAGAAAGCACTGGCGAGTCCCGAGCGTCTACTCCCACATACACAAATGACAAGAACTCACTAGCATTCTCTAAACCACTGACAGCAAAGGGTACACACACACTACAGGCATTAAATTCCAGTGTGGTCATGGCAAGATAAAAAATAAAATAAATAAATAAATAAAAGGGAAAAAAATCACTTTAGATGTCACCATTTTTGTTGCTCTATTACAATCCCTACTCAATACTGTTAAGACATTACTGGAATAGAAGACCATGAAGACATTGCAAGGAAATGTGCATAATCCAGCAAGTTGAACCATCTACTCCTCTCTCAGTATTGCCGATACCAGAGCCAATCACCACACACACACTCTACTCAACACCCTAAATTTGCCATGGCAACCAGTGATGAGTACTACCTACCCCTATTTCCCATGTTTTTATGGTAGACTAGGAGCAATTGGCACTAGTGGTCAGATGCAGTCTGTTATCAAACATCTACACACACTTATACGGGTTTGGATTTAATATGCATTTTTTTTAAATTATCAAACCACATGATTTTAATTATAGACATGTTTTCAACATAATACATTCATGAATATATTAACACATGATGCATTGAAACCAAATTACAGGGGTTGACCAAATTACAGAAAAAAAGAAAAGCATAAAAAACTTTGATGGATATGTATGTATATATATTATATATATATATATATATATATATATATTATATATATATTATATATAATGACATATATATATATCATTTATTAACTATTTTACTCTTTTGTACTTGTGTGCTTATACAATATATGGTATACTTAAGCCTATATATAATAGAATGCAATCTTATTTTTGTGTTGCTAGGGAACTGCACTGCCTGGTTACAAGGATGAGCATTGCCAGGATCAAGTGTCAGATCAGATTGAATTTCTGATGTCACTCACACGGGATATTCCAGTGTTGCCAAGGAGACCAAGCATAATGTGCCATTTGCAGTAGCATAAACCAGACTAATGAAGCCACTCCCGTCTGAGTAGTAGTAGTAGTAGTAGCTGTTGATAGTAAGTATCCTTGAGTCCAAGAAGTACTGTTTATTTTGTCACCTATGCCACTATCTATGTATGGCAGACACCTCCAGCAATGTGACATCCACAGAGGAAGCACATGTCCCCTAATGAAGGACATGTGGCAAATACATGACCCTGAAGTGACATGCACGCTAGCACACTAGAAAGATTGTCCAAGAGATAATCCATGGATGAAGGCTACCATCTTTTGAGAATGCATAGCGAACACTAGATGTTCCACAGACCAATCAGTTCAATTTTTCTGCTGGTACATTAATCTTTGTTCCTTCATCGTCCATGTACCCAGCCCCTCCTTCATTGTCCATGTACCCAGCCCCTCCTCCATCGTACATGTACCCAGCCCCTCCTTCATCGTCCATGTACCCAGCCCCTCCTTCATCGTACATGTACCCAGCCCCTCCTCCATCGTACATGTACCCAGCCCCTCCTTCATCGTACATGTACCCAGCCCCTCCTTCATCGTACATGTACCCAGCCCCTCCTTCATCGTCCATGTACCCAGCCCCTCCTTCATCGTACATGTACCCAGCCCCTCCTTCATCGTACATGTACCCAGCCCCTCCTTCATTGTACATGTACCCAGCCCCTCCTTCATCGTACATGTACCCAGCCCCTCCTTCATCGTACATGTACCCAGCCCCTCCTTCATCGTACATGTACCCAGCCCCTCCTTCATCGTACATGTACCCAGCCCCTCCTCCATCGTACATGTACCCAGCCCCTCCTTCATCGTACATGTACCAGCCCCTCCCGTCATCGTAATGTTACCCAGACCCTCCTTCATTGTACATGTACCCAGCCCCTCCCTCCATCGTAATGTACCGCAGGCCCCTTCCTTCATCGAAGTACCAGCCCCTCCTCCATCGTACAGTACCCAGCCCCTCCCTTCATTGTACATGTACCCCGCCCATCCTTCATCGTACATGTACCCAGCCACTCCTTATAGCTACATGTACCCAAGCCCCTCTTCATCTACAGTACCCCAGCCCATCCTTCATCGTACAGTGTTACCCAGCCCCTCCTCAATCGACATGTACCCAGCCCCTACTCATCTACCGTTACCCAGCTCCTCCTCATCGTTACATGTTACCCAGCCTTTCCTTCATCGGAAATGTACCCAGCCCCTCCTTCATCGTAATGTACACAGCCCCTCCCTTCATCGTACATACCAGCCCTCCTTCATCGTGACATGTACCCAGCCATCATTCATCGAAGTAACCAGCCATCCTTCATTGTACATTTTCCCAGACCCTCCTCACGTACATGTAAACCCGCCCCTCCTCCCAGCCCTCCTTCATTGTCCATGTATACCAGCCCTCCTTCATCGTACATGTACCCAGCCCCCTCCTTATTTGTACATGTACCCGACCCCCCTCCTTCCATTGTAATGTACCAAGCCCCGCCTTCATCGTACATGTACCCAGCCCCTCCTCCATCGTACATGTACCCAGCCCCTCCTCCATCGTACATGTACCCAGCCCCTCCTCCATCGTACATGTACCCAGCCCCTCCTCCATCGTACATGTACCCAGCCCCTCCTCCATCGTCCATGTACCCAGCCCTTCTTAATATTCTATTTCTCACAGCGTGGGAGTTGTTTCTGCCCTCATTGCTAATAGACATTGTTGTGAGTTTTCACTGTAAGTGTTATTTTTTAATTGCTTGTTAACATTTTAGCACAGTGGAAACACAGCTTTCAGTTTCGAAAGCTCGATGCGGATTACATATTGTGAATGAGCCAGTTCCTTTTGATGTGCTATTATACATGTGCGAGTACATGTGTGACTTACTTGTTAGATCCTGTACAGTGACTGTACCGGGCGTGAAAGAGAAAGGGAATGAAAGCTTTCCGAGTTTGTAGAAATGTTTGTGTGTGCACATGTGTGTGCATGTGCAAGCCAGCATTGAAGTGGGCATTTGAGCATGCAGATGAAAGCAGACACATGCACACACACACACACACACAATTAGCTGTGGCTTCTGTGTACTACAAGCATTGTCATAACAGCCACTAAACAAGGAGCACTAACTGGTACACGCCTTCAACACATCCAAACTCTTGTGTACGCTAGAGAGCGTGTGTGTGTATGTGTGTGTGCAAGCAGAAATCTCAAAGAGGAAGCATGTGTTTGATATGGAGATTTTTTGAGTGCATACATGCCACAAATAAGTACTTCTTTCACAAATTTATACTTTTCTCACTACAAGAATTTTCTCATCATATGTACATACATATGTCACTCGCTTAATGTACCGTATCATAAAACTATGTTTAACCTGCCCATGTGTAATTCTCGCACCAATGTACTCCTACACATACAATACCAGCTTGTGTGTCAGGACCCATTAATCCATCCATCTTTAATAATACATATATATATATATATGGTCATGTGGATCCGTGGGCATCTTGAGGAGGTAATTTGAAGGACAGAGGTTGGTAAGGAAGATGTAGCAAAAAACCAATGGCTACTCTGGCTATGAATGGAGCTCACATGCATGATTGGGGGGGGGGGGGGGGGGGGAGAGAGAAGGCAAATGTACGGAGTCATTTTTTAATGAAAAACAACAACACATGTATACAGCAACATGTTGGAGACAACACATGTCATGGGACATGTACACAGCAACATGTTGGAGACAACACATGTCATGGGACATGTACACAGCAACATGTTGGAGACAACACATGTCATGGGACATGTACACAGCAACATGTTGGAGACAACACATGTCATGGGACATGTACACAGCAACATGTTGGAGACAACACATGTCATGGGACATGTACACTGCAATATGTTGGAGACAATACATGTCATGGAACATGTACACTGCAACATGTTGGAGACAACACATGTCAAGAGACTTACCTGTTTTTACAGTATAGGTTGACTAAAATCCTGATCTCTCTTCCAATGATGTGTTACAATTAACACGTACTTAGCAATCTTTATTCAAAACGTGTCTCAGATTCTTTGTCCAAAGGAAGTGATTTCATCTTGCATATGGAACAGAATGTGGAGGTGAGGGACAAGATGGATGAACACTAGCTTTAAAGAACATAAAAGCAATGTCAGTAACCCAGTAACACAGATACAAGGAGCATATCTGGTGGCGGTATCAGCAACACAGAGAGATGGGATTAGAACCAGGAGCCCCCGCACTAAGACAGAGGAATGGATCAGCAACACAGAGAGATGGGATTAGAACCAGGAGCCCCCGCACTAAGACAGAGGAATGGATCAGCAACACAGAGAGATGGGATTAGAACCAGGAGCCCCCGCACTAAGACAGAGGAATGGATCAGCAACACAGAGAGATGGGATTAGAACCAGGAGCCCCCGCACTAAGACAGAGGAATGGATCAGCAACACAGAGAGATGGGATTAGAACCAGGAGCCCCCGCACTAAGACAGAGGAATGGATCAGCAACACAGAGAGATGGGATTAGAACCAGGAGCCCCCGCACTAAGACAGAGGAATGGATCAGCAACACAGAGAGATGGGATTAGAACCAGGAGCCCCCGCACTAAGACAGAGGAATGGATCAGCAACACAGAGAGATGGGATTAGAACCAGGAGCCCCCGCACTAAGACAGAGGAATGGATCAGTATCTGGTCTAGTTACATACAGCAAGTCCTATATTACATCACAGATCCCGGTTAGTGGTAACAAATGACTAGAGAATGGAATGAACAGATTAAAATGACTATTTATTTGTAGGCACGTAACTCAAGACATACTTAAAAATCAGATTTTCCCTCTCAAAAAATTGCAATATTAAAGAATACTACAGAGTTGCCATGACTCCAGTGCGATGCTTGCTGTTAATTGTGACTAACAGAACACACAAAGAACCAGCTGAGTGAGTACACCACAGGAAACCCTGGCACTCTGACCAGGTCCACAGGCAACTGGCAATCCTGGTGTTGTTTAATAGCCTGAGGAGAGAGAGGGAGGGAGCACACTATGTACTGTGCGTGCATGTGTGTGTGTGTGCTGGCATTCAATCCAGAGTCTGTAGGAATGTCTTGCACTGAATAAAGAGTTCATTAAATGAAGTGATTTGGCTGACCTCTGTTTTAGTTCTTGGCATGGGCCTTGAGGCACCTCAAATGGTGCATGCAGTCGATCGTGCTTGTTGTTTATCAACCAGGAGCAACATTTTTGTGTTAATTTCCCCTTGGGATATTTGCTGCTTCTGGTATATTTACCTGATTCTGTTTTTTTGTTGTTTTGTTTTGTTTTGTTATTCCCTTCTGAATGATACTGTCATTCACTTTTTTTTACACAACAACTCATGTCTCCTATGACCGTTACTAGGCAACCCGTGTACACTTTTCAATTTTGCCTAGTGCAAGATTAGTGTGTAAAACCAACCATTGTGACTGGCCATTCCTTGCTACCATAAATGCTTGAAGATGAATGGTTTTGTTTTTGTTTGCTATTTTCTTGTGTGCAATATTCCGTTACTATCCTGTGGTTTTATTTCACAGGCCTGGCATTGCACAAGGTAAATACATTCCAGTAAGTTTATCTCTCCTAGAGCTTCCTATTGTGTGGCTACTGTCCTAATAAAGCCAGTACTTCATGATGTGCATGCAATCTCCTGTGTAAACTAATTAAGATAAAGCTAATATTGTGGGGGAGCCCTTTAATTAATGTTAAGTGGTTGTTTATTTATGTCATGTACAAGACCTATCCAGTTTTGGTGCTTTAATTACTCTGAGTGCTCTGTCTTAAACCGCTCCTTTACACCGAACCCTCTCTCTCCTGGACGGCAATGTCTTCTGATCAATTAGTTTAACCCACAGCTCTGTAAGAGCCACCCCTCAGGACTTCACTTGGGTAAATAAATGGAACCCTTGAGTATGTTGGTGTGTTATTTATGCAGGTGAATGAAAGCACATGTGAGTGCCATTGTATCAGCATTGTGTGTACTTACTGTATGTGTTAGTAGATTATTCATATGTATTGCATGTGTGTGTGTGTGTGTTGTGTGGTGTAGTGGGTTCAAGCCCAACTCAGGCAATTTTTCCATCTGATTTTCCATCTGCCTCCCCCCACCAGCCCCACCAGTCCACCCAGCTGTGATTGGGTACCTGGCATTTGCTGGGGTGCAAATTCAAGGCCTTTTCTCATGAAACAGCAATGGTCCAGGTGGGACTTCGGGTGCCCACACCACTTGCTGTGAGGAAAGGCCTGTTCTCCTGCGAGTTCCTAGCCCGGCTCCAGGAGCTTTGCTTGCACGGCTCACAGTGCCTGCTTAGTGCACAGGCATCCTGGCTCTGCCAGGTGCGCGTGACCGCCTAGCGGCAGCAAGAGAATTTGCATTTGTGTGTGCAGAGACTTGTGTATACAAGTGTATGTAATTATGTGCACATGTGTGTTTCCTGTTTACATGGGAGCACCTACACATGTGTGCTGACCTATGTGTGTGTGTGTGTATGTGTGTGCTCACGTGCCACTATGATGCATAGTATTAGCTTTGTGGCCGGGACAAGTTGTGGCGGCTATTGGTGTGTAACTGAAAAAGGAAGTAAGCTTCCTGATTGTAATTGGCAGGTTCTTCAGGTCATTACATTACAACAGATACTGTACAGCTATTCAGATTTGTTTCCTTAGGGTAACATCAAAAGGACACCTACATGTAAGCTCACCAGTGCAGTGGTAGTCAATTCTCCAACCCCTCCTCCAAGAGTGAGCATTATTTACATAATTTTTTCCCTTTGTATGTGACTTAATGCCAGTTGTGCTGTTCTTGTCGGCACTTGATGTGTAAAGTGCAGATAAGACCAAAAATGCAAGTTCCTTGTGAAGTTGGTCTCGACAGTCAAAACATCTCAAGAAACTATCTCCAGAATGCCTAACTCAACTCTATTCAAGTGCTAAACTGACTATTGTGAGAAAAGAAGCCTATTCTTGTGACTTTAGGGCGGAGACAGATTAATGTGTGGTTGTGAGCCAGTCAACAAAACCTCGGTTGTTGCATTGAGCATCTAAAGAGACGGGGGAAAGCATTTGTTGGTCCAGCTTCTAATTCACCCTCTGGCACATTAGGTTCTAATTCACCCTCTGGCATTAGTTTCTAATTCACCCTCTGGCATTAGTTTCTAATTCACCCTCTGGCATTAGTTTCTAATTCACCCTGGCATTAGTTTCTAATTCACCCTGGCATTAGTTTCTAATTCACCCTCTGGCAAGTCAACATTAATTGGTTTTTTGTTTCCTTGTGCACTTTTGTGGATCAGTATAATTAGAATACGTGTCGTGGATGAAAGTCGCTGCTTAGTCACAACGGTCTTTATAGTAGTCCCACCCTCTGTCTCGAGAAGCCAACCATGTCACATCACAGCAGATGTTGGGGCGACAGTCAGTTTCTAGTCAGCCGCTCACTCCATCCAATCCATTCATCTATGCAGCACTCAGAAATGACTTGGATTCTTAAATAGGCGGTGGCAGCATTGGGCTATGTTCGTACCCAGAATGGAGGACTCTCTCTCTGCACCTCTGTCCTTAAAGTGACCTTGCCACTGATGAGGCTCTTAAGTTGAAGGGTGTGGCTGTGACCTTATCAAACAGGTGTTACATATCTGCACATTGCACCTGACTTATGCACACATGTATGCTCTTTGACTTGTGTTTTTGTGCAAGTGTTGTTAGCTGCTGCAGCTGTAGTGATGTCATATGACATGATGTGAGGATCACATGACATGATGTGAGGATCACATGACATGATGTGAGGATCACATGACATGATGTGAGGATTACATGGGTATGACAATGATCTGATCTTAGCTAGATCCGAGAACCTGACTTAAAATACCAATTAAAAGTTAGGAGTTGAAGATATTTCAGGGTTTCATAAAGAGGCAGGGTCACTGGGATCCCTGGAGTATACACACTTTTATATAGGCATATGCATCAAGTAGTGTGGGTTTTAAAAAAGGTGTGGCTAAACTGCAGTGTTTCCCACCCCCAGTGAAAAATCTTATACAACACAAAAGCCCTGAGCTAACTCACAATCAAGTGCACTTACGTACAGCTATATCCTGATGAAGAACACCGCAGCGCTAATTTCCAATGGCCCATCTGCAAATCTAGATTACCCAAGTGGGAGGGTAATGCCACGCCCACACCAGGGATATATGATATTGATATTTGTAACATAATAGAGGAGTAACTATATCAACAGTTGCAGACATTACGGCAGCAATGGTTATGAAATTCTGGAATTCTAATATAGTCCACACCAATGCTTTCCAAATGATTAACTGATTAATCAAATAACTGATTGACAGACAGACTTGAGGGGACCAAGGATCATGTTCATCTACAGACAAGGAACCCAGGAATGTGGGGTAGAGTGGGCGGTTGCCACAAGATTTGCACTGGTGGTAGCTGGCTAGGGCATCAACATGAAACCTAACGACCTCCTCCCTCCTGGAATATAAGATTTTTAAACACTTCACACCCTGGTGGTTTTTGCCTATTACACACATTCATGGAAAGGCATTTTTAAGGCATTGGCTCAACAATTAAATAAACTGTAGGCTTTAAAGGGACTCTGACATCTCCTAGTTGGATGACATAGAAGTCTATCTCCTTTTAATACTCCTTTTTGAATCCAGTTAGGATGACATCATCTGCTGGGTGGTTAGGTAACATACCAATTTAGAAAAGACTTTCAATAACCCTTAAAAATCAAATATCTAAAGGACATCAAAATATTGATATTTTTGTCTAATAGTGTTGATACATTTTTACTGGAGCTTCAGAAGCAAATGGTAATTAAAATGTGCACTGCTAAAATGGGAATAAACATTATACCCAGGTAGTATTAGGTGGTTTGGTGATTAGGTTGGAAAACTCATTAATGGATGAGAAAGTGGTTTGAAAGGTCCAGACTGCAACCCAGCCACATCCTGGGAGCCTCCAGCTAACAGACACTCAGTGCTAATGAGGATTCAAACTCAACAAGTAGGTGGGGTGGGGAGGGGAGGAAAGGAGAGGTGGATTTATTATGATTCTAGTTGGTATAACTGCACCGTATATACAGTGAAATTAAGGGGGAGAAATAGAAAAGCCATAAGTATCAGTATGTAATGAGAGAGATGAAAAACGATATCACTGACAGTATTACACATTACATACAAATGAACTACTGGTACTGCCTTCTCAGAAGGCTTCTTTCTAATTCCATCTCTTCTTACAGGCCTGGGACTCACCCACCAAATGATTGACTCAGAGAGTAGATGGACTCATTACCAACACACAGTGACTCATGTACGACTGACTGCTTGCAAACTTCAGCCATTAACATTCTACATGGCTGAGGCTTTCAGCCAAACTACCATACCAACCACCCGACCAGGGATAGGACATAGTAAACAAGGTACAGAGGTCATCAACCTGGAATTGCCTGTCTTTGCCCTTCACAACCTCTGCCTACAATTTGAAGTCCAGCAATTCTGGAATTTAATGGGGAGCATTAAATAAGGTTAATACGCAGACTGGGGAGCATATGCTTAAAACAACAGGCAAAGAGTGTGGCTGTTGGCAGCTACATCATCGCTGGTGCAGGGGAGGAATTCGAGTAAAAATTCGAACCCAGCCTGGGCTAGAAATTTTCGAAGGAGTGTGGAAGAGTGGAAAAAATCCAGTGTGCGAGGAGGGGAGGTGAGGTGAGAACCTTCCCACTGTGATATATATATATACTGGGCTGAAGGGGTGTGGCTCCTGCCATGGCTCCACCCAATCAGACTGGAAGGAAGTGGAAAATAGTTGTGGCCAAGGAAGCAGGGCGGGGACATTACCGAGACCACACCCAGCACACTAGGGCAAAACTATTATCTGTAGGAGGTTGGAGGGGGAGGGGAAATCGCCTGTTAAATTCACATGACATCTAATGATGGAGAGAAGAAAACAATTTGAATAATCCAAAATGGGACAATTTTGCTCCTCTCTCCCCCCCCCCCCCCCCCCCCCCCCCTCCAATAGCATCATCACTTTAATTAGGAGGGGCCTTCAAATAAAATTGCAAACCTTGTTTATACCCATCTCATCTCTGAAATTCTAACATTTGGTCTCTAAAAGTCTTATATTTGTGCTACTAAATATCTGGATAAACTATATCATGTTCTTGTCCTTATCTTGGACTTGTGATGTCCTAGCATAACTACTTGGAGAACATGGTCTGAGTGAACATCCTGGAACATGGTCTGAGTGAACATCCTGGAACATGGTACTGAGTACTGAGTAAACATCCTGGACCTTGGTTCTAGCAGTGATCAATCAAGTTGCTCACTAGAGTTTGTAGATCCTCAATTCTACTCTTTTCATGGAAGTGATACCAAAATGTCTTACCTATAGCCACTTAATTGGCAAATGAATCATCAATCTTCTTATCTTTCCATTCAATTATTCTACTGGTTATCTCTCTCTCTTGCCCACATTAAAATTGTATTGCATCCCATTGGTTCTGCCCAATCATTCTCCTACTTCCTGACTCCAAACAGCAAATAATATATGGCACTCAGCTATAATGGATGCTAATCTATCGATCTAAGGACAAACAGCAACATTGCGAGCCATACTTGACTAGAAATATTTGGGCTGCCTCCTGTAATACCAAAAGTACCACATAGTAATTGTTGTTTGGCAGTGGCTTGAATCCAGAGTTATTTCAGCATTAACCTATGGTACACAACCAAAACCAGGTGTTAAAACCAAATACCCCCAGGCGGTTTGTCAATTAAGACAGTGCACCGACTCAATCTCAGGATATAGGATCGCCTGTGACGAAGACGGATTTCTCCTCACATTAATCCATCCATCCCTCCCCTCACACACAAGTGTATGGCCTAATGGCACTTATAAAGTAATCTGGCATACTTAATTCTGTACTAAGAAGGCCATTTCAGTGCTATCTCAGTAGTATGTTCCCTTCCTCTTAGGATGCCCCTAGGTATTATGGTGCACGCAGCGTTCTGACTCATGAGGCTCAACGATTGGTTTGGTAACATTCAATGCAATGGCAGGGTTTTTTTTAGTTTGCCACACAAATTTGCTTATCAGACTATTGTAGGGTGTAAGGTAGGCATCAGAGCACAATGAGCAGGCAGAACAAGTCTTTGGCACACAGACATCGCAATCACTTATGGATAACACCTACACTGCTATTCTAGCTTCAGGTACATAGGTGTCTAAAGAGTGTATTCAGAATATATGGTGCATAGGTAAGCACTACTCAGTGCTTGGTTCAAATAGGTTGTACAGATTAGACTAAATTCCACAGGCTTCAAAACTAAGAGTGACACAATGAAAGCAAATGGTGGGTAAGGTGTAGTTAATATGTTCACAGGAAAATGGCCAGTACTTTGTAGCCCCCTGTCCCCCTCTACAGCACAATATGTTCAGTGTTCAGGGAGCACCTCACACTGATGAAAGACTACAGTAAATTTTCTTCTCCACACTAACCTGCACACAAGGTAACTGGTACCCACACAAGTCGTTGGCCTTCCTTTCCCTGCGCTGGAACAACTACACTCCACAGACCAGTCACACTGGACCAGAACCTCGTACCTATTCTCCCACACCAACTTTCTCCCTCGGTAGTTCATTTTACTCGACCACAACTTTTTTTTTTACAATATAGAGAACGGGGTAATAAATATTTAATTTTTTGAGAGTGCAGGTGGTTACCATGGAATGTGTAATCATGACTTGAAGAATTCAGTGGGCAATAATGCTGATGGATGGTCAGGTAAGCTTAAAAAAAATAATAATAAAAAATACATGTGACATATGAGAGTTCTATTCCTTCAGACTCCAAACAATAGCACATGTCAAAGAACAACTGCAGATAGTTTATCTGACTGTTTGACTAGTTTTATTGTTCTCACAGGTCTTGGACTGTCTCTGATGCTGACTGGACTACTTCTCTGACTACCAGACAATGGTGGACCACTACCATTAGACATGCGTGGCGGACCATCAGCGCTGACCAGGTGGCCAGTACTGGTATGTGTCAGAAGATGTGTATTAGAAGAGTTTTTCAACAGTTCTAGCATACTGTGACTTGTAAGGTAAGGATACCCAGTAGATAGGAATGAAGATTCCGTCCCAATAGAGCTAAACGAACCCCTGATTACCAGTCCACTTTCAGAGTTATCCGAGCTCTGGGTTTCTGCATCTCGTTGCCTGGATACAAACCCCAGGCAAAGAAAACATGACGCAAACAAAATTATGCCGATTACAATACCGGTTGCCACTAGGCCATAACCCCAAGCAGGGAAAGACGTTTCATCGGATTGAGAAATCTCTCTCCCCACTGATGTGGCCAGACTATTGTCAATTGGAGGTGCACATTTGGATGGAGCTCCTTCACAATATAGGTCATGCTCAGCGTAGCACTCACCACAGTCACATCGCGCAGTTGAAGGTACACAGTGTCTGTTTGGACATTCTTCACAACTAACAACACAACCGATCTTTGGTATATATACTTCAGGAAGTTTGCAGGTACATACAGCATCATGGGTCTTGTTGCACTGGTGAAGAGTGAACATTCTGTTTCCAGAATCACAAGGATTGCATTGCTGACAGCAGCCTTGTATGTTGAGGAAAGTACCATCAACACACGCTGAAGAATTTTGTACTGTACTGCAACAGATTGTATGTCTAGCACAAAAAGCAAGCAGGAACACAGAAATTGCTGCTATAGAGCCAGGGAGCTGGCAACAGTTGAAATTGTAAGTTCTCATTGCAGAATTAGATGGAATGATAGTAGCTTTGGTTATACTACACAAGTCAGATTTTGTGGGTGGTTTTTCAGCCAGATGCTACTGTAGGGTTGAAAGGAAGAGAGGAACCGGTCAAAACTCAGGTCTGCAGAAAAAATCTGTATCAAGACACAATTGCAGACGAAGCTGTCCTGTCATTGATCAATATCCCACGGAGGAGATGAAAAGTTAGGTCCCAACAAATGGAGACTAAACGATTAGATTACAAACTATGGGCCTTGTCTCAAGCGCCCCGCAGTGATTCGAGTAGAACACCACACACTTTACGGTATCCCGACGAGGTTCCAACGGCGGACGGGTAGAGGACTGCAGCAGGGTTGCCACGGCACTAATCTGAAATACTACCGAGGGCGCCGACTAAGGGTTCGCAAAATACCTGGCTTTTGTTGTCACACTAGTGTACTACTCGTGTGCAGCGAATACAACCGATTAGTAACTGACATGCTAATTACGCTCTTCCTAAGCCAATCTTAAAACTCAAGAAATTCATTTTTAGTGGCTATTGATTAATTGTTAATCGAGCCGCGTTAAACATATTCATTACTGCTAATTGGCATGTGAGGAGGTCCCTTCCATTTAATTCTTCGACCGCAGGCGTGCAATTACCCGAGCACTGCCGCTTTGATGCCGTGTTTGTGCTGGCACCGTTCGGCTTCACCCAGCATTACACATCACCATTGCCTTATTTAGTGCAGACTGTATATACTTCCTAGCCAAATAAAATACAAAAAAAAAATTACATTTTTAAAGTTTCTGGTTAGAGCGCATCAGATAATAGCGCATGCGTTATAAGTCAGGTCATGTCAGCGCGCAATCGCTTCTTTACAATTTACATTTTGCTTTAACACTTAAAACCTGAAATGAATGTGATTTAAAAATATAAAAATGACTATGATGATATATGCTAAGTGATAGAATCTTGATCTTCAGAACTCAGAACATCTGCATAAAATCAATATGGTAAAATGCCATTTTTTAAGACTGGCTAAAGTAGGTACCTTGTACAATTGACAACCATGATAACTCTATGTAAGTCAAGTTTGCAAACAGTGGAGGACTGGAGCTGGAAAAAAAGGGAGGTGGAAGAAATGCATAAAATTAAGTAACAGCATACATGATAAAGTACAGACATGTCCAGCTTCCAAAGCACTTCTAGACTTTGTTATATTACACAAAGATTTCTCAATATTAAAGGTAAATATTTCTTTAAAAATCACAAGGCGCTATTGTTGAAGTTGAATGGGAAATGTAACGGTATTTTGGCCTCTTATTATTTCTTGTAATGGTAAAAACTAATTTATCCTACATTGACATTTGTTTAGCTACAGCAGCAACAAAAACGGTGATTAATACTGATATCAATAATAACATCAACAATAATAATCATTATTATTATATTATTATTGTTGTTGTTGCTATAGAGTAATGTCAAAAGACATGTATTTGTGCATTATTTCTTTTGTGAGGGGGGGGGGGGGGGGGGGGGGGGGGGGGGAAGAAAAAAAACCATTCCGAGACTCCTCCCCCTTTCCCCCCCCCCCCCCCCCCCCCCCCCCCCCCCTCCTCTCCTATTCCCCTCTAGCAGTAACTTTCGCCTCCTTCCCACTCCCCTTTTGGTACTAAGTAGGGGGGAAAAAAAGGAAAAAAAAGGGTGAATATTTTTACTGGTTACTAAAATGCACATCTATCACAGAATGCATGCCACTTGTAATGATTTATGCTCCTCAAATAATCCACACTTCCATTTTAACCTCCCCTTGCATAAGGCGGGGCTGGTTTGTAGGTTTGTAATTTATGCCTTCATTAATTTCAAATGACAGAAGGATGGGTGAGTTGTGTTCTAACCAGGAAGTTAGCTGACTTGACTAAATTAGAAGAAATCATAATTGTAGATGTATATATGTATGGGTCCACTTTTAAACAATTATCTAAGATGTTTTCAGATGGCAAAAGCCAAGCTTTGGCTGAAATAACTTCTAAGTAATATTTATTTAGCTACCAATATGATTAAATAAACAAAATCAATTGATGTCAAATAATTGTAACTATTTTTCTCTGTTGGTTGTGTACATTTCCAGTCAGTACTTATAGATGCTACAAGAGACTTCAAACTGCACAAAAAATACACAGAGATAAAAGATAACAGATACAATAGACTTCTTTTTTTAAAAGATGGATTCAGAAGACTAAAGGTACAATGGACTTCCTTCTTTAACGTTTCTTTATAAGAGAGGATGGTATACATCTAAACTTCCATTTTCTAAACTTTGTGCACGGGTCCAGTAATCCTGCTACTATAATAGCTAAGTGATAGTAATTTTAGAGCTCTCTGTATTGTTACCCCCCCCCCCCCCCCCCCACCCCCCCTGAGTGGTGCTTGGTGTACTATCTTTCACAAATTAGGAATGCAATAGCACAAGGTATCCTCTACCACTTGGTTTAGTTACACCAGTCCACTTGTCCACTTTGTTCTCACTTATTATCTTGACCCGTGCATTCATGAATACACACAGCACTGGTGCTGGTGCCCGCATTGGTGATTATTACCAACCCAATGGACCTTTATTCAAACTCCATCGCCGTGGCTGTTGTTACGGACGATGCTTTACCAACGCAGCTCAGCTTATGAGTTATTCATGAATACACACATACTTGTCGTCGTCTGACACACAAGCATAATATTATATTAATTGGCGAGCGAGCGAGACACTTACAGCGTTTTGAATTCTTTTACGGGTGCAGTTAAAACGTGAAAACTTACAGGACTTCCATTTCTATTCGAGTTAGTGGCGGTGGTAAGTCAATGCGCTCTTTGGCATGGTTATAAGCCCTACGCAACAGTATTTACTTGAAAATGCATTGTCCACTAGACTAACCGTGAAGGTAAGTCTTGTGTAGGTGTATGTCCAGTTGTGTTAAAGCATTGTGCTTTACAGCCACTATTTAGCTAAAGAATATCACAAAGAAAACGTTTAAATAGCGTGTATTGTTTGTTGTTGTTGTTTTCCTTCAATTCAAGCAGTGGCACTGAAATCCCTTTACAGTGTATGCGTAATTTAAAAACTCGACCTTATTTTCAGTAGCTTCAGTGTTAGAAGTCAAAATCATTCATATAAAAATAGTATAGTCTTTGGGCTCGCTCGCCATTTGTGCTCAAGCACATCACTAGTAATAATGATATGTAGCAAGTACCCCGCCATATTGAAAACATACATGCACTTGCACAAACAAACACATGCATTGCACACACATCAAATAAGCAGTGGACAATGCATTGTGCAGTAGCAACAGTGAATTAGAAATAAGTTTATGAGAAAGAATAAGTAACAAAAATAAATGTGTTACTCAATTAGGCAGAACATTTAAACTCTGAAAGTCTGTCAAACTTACTTAGCTGAAGCATCAGATGGTGCATCTTCACGACCTGTTCGATAGAAAATTGAATAACTTGTCAATTACTAGGAGATGTCAGAATAATGACCGCAATAGAGACAGTAATAAGCTAAAAGTATTGGAATAGCTACAACAACAAATGAGAGTTTAGTAAATTCTGCTCAATAATGAGAGTCTCTTGTTAAAAAACAATTAATGGTGGGGGGGGGGGAGGGGGGGTATTGTGGGATGGAGAAGCAATCAGGTATTTTATATTTACCATTAGCTGATAGACCTTCTCTGTTCTCATGCTTCTTGCCATTTCCAGCTAATTCATGTCGTCGTGTGCTCTGAAAGTCTTCTGCGGTTTCTTCATCATTAGTCCTTGATGAGACTCCGCTGTTAGAAAAAGTAGTCATCTCCTCCATGCCATGACTCGAAGGGTCGTGCACTTTCTGGTATATTGCTACTTCAGCACTACCCTTTGAGTTTGGACCATTCATCTTTACGTAATACCTGGTTGGTAAGGTGTGGCTATTATAAGGGTTACTGCCAGATTTGTCCCAGAAACGCTTCACTTTGGACATCAGGGAATGCTCTTCTTTAGTTCTTTCCATGTAAATATCAATAAGTAAACTGTAGTCTATTGCACCAATGAATATGGTCTTATGGATTCCACATGTCTGCAAAAACAAACAAACAAGCAAACAAACAAACAAGTAAACAAATAAACAAGTAAACAAACAAGTGAGCTAAGGTGTTACAATCACAGTGCAACACATGCATAACTTCAGTAACCACAACAACAGACATAAACAAACAAACAAACTTGTAAACACTTATCAGGAAGAGGCTAAACAGCCTTCAGATTACACAGAATCCTTATGCTAAGATTGAGTTAGAACATGCAAGTATAGATATGTGCGTGTGTGTGCATTTTTTCCATACCCTTACAAAGAAGTCTCAATAGTTCTGTCTAGACGCAGCCACAAACACTTCTAAACTAGTTCACAGCACACACATACACACACACACACACGCTGTATCTATGTCTTCCAATGGAAGATTTGAAAGTTCAAATAACTCTCACTAGTGAGTGTAAAAAGTGCTAGAGTCAGTGTACACTAGCCCTTTCCTCACCAGCTCTAAATGGGTTTAGGCATGACTCCAGAATCAACATTGCTCCTGCATTTTAATTAGAAACCCTAACAGGCCAAACAAAGGCACAAGTGGAGCTAGAAGCAACAACAGCAGATGAGTAGATCACATGACATGCATCACATGACTTACCTTGTTAGATGCTGTTAACTGGAACGATATTTTCTGTCCAGATCTACGAACATGGAGATCACTGAATACTTCTTGAAAGTTGTCAAAACTGAACATGATGCTGGGATATGCCATCTCACAGTGACCCTTTCTCTTGTCCATCCTATGACAATAAAAATAATCATCTTAGCTGTGGCAAAGATGAGTGCAATCTGCTACTAAAACAGGTGAGGTCTATAATATAGCCAGAGTCTCACTCGTTCACGCACAGCAAGTGAACTCGTATTGTGGTGTTTAGTAATATTAAAAGTTTAGGGCATGAACATTTACTTATATCTTCAAACTTGACAATGCTGAAGAATTGGAATAAACATGACATGCACCACGTGTTACCTTTGCTTGCTTGTGCTTGGATATACTCTCTGCAAAGAAAATAGTAATAATAATAGTGGTAGTAAAAATATTCTGGCAAAATGCAGTATTAGTACAGACAAGTAAAGCCATAGCAAAGTCACTTGTTGGTAAGAGGTCTACATCAGGGTGTGAATAGTTCAGAGCAGTGCAGATGCGTGTGTATTTGTGTGTGTATGTGTACTTGGTGAGCGTATATTCTTTTGTGTGTGTGTGTGTGTGTGTATGTGTGTGTGTGTGTGTGTGTGTGTGTGTGTGTGTGTGTGTGTGTGTGTGTACCTGTGATATAGACATCAGTGTTTTGTCTATTTTATTAGTTCCTTCTATTACGGTGATGGCACTGCAAGTTACGTAGTATTCAAGCTAGAACAACAACAACAACAACAACAACAACAACAACAACAATACTTTAAGATAAAAATGCCTTGAAGGTCAGCATAAACTACACTGCTTTGTCTTGTGTGTGTGTGTGTATGTATATGTGTATGTATGTATTAGTGAAGTTCATACCTCATGCATAAGAATGTTCAGATAGAGACTCTGCTCCCACAGGACACTGTCATCTAGACTGAACACACACACACACACACACACACACACACACACACACACACACACACACACAATGTTTACAGCAGAAATGCAAGTGTTTGTGTGGAGTGTTCAACCAGTTGCAAGCAATTGAATCTCAGCATAAGGTAAAGTGAGAGCATGATGAAAAGACAGGCTAGTAGGGCAAAACAAACAAACAAACATAAATATTTAATTCTTTGAATATTTCTCAGTTGTATGTTTTTAAACTCACTCTGGAAATGCTCTCGATTGCTTTCTAAAGACCTCCACATCTTCTTTCTTCTAAACACCAGCATGCACACACACACACACACACACACACACACACATTTACATTCCTAAAACAGTGTCCTAGATAAAACAGCATAAACCTCTTGCACACTTTCTCTTGAAGCATTTGCAATTCTGAGCTCAAATTGTTCATCTACTGCTTGTAATTGTATCAGGAGAGATTGCAAGAGAATGAGCAACTCCTGGCCAACCCACACTCCAGCCACCTAATCATATTTCATTGTTCAGGAGAAGGTTTGTTTTCTAATATAAAAAAATAGCACTTGTATCAGTTTGCAGACTTTGCAGCTGATGTTGCCCCAAACTGAATTAGGCTGGATAAAAACCACCAGTTTCCACAGGGAGGCCACACACAGGGAACTAAGCCTCTTTTGAAGTGGCTATTCTGAGCAGTAAGCAAGCGCAGCACACTTGGTGTGGGCCAGTCACCAAGAGCTGCCTCAAGCAAACACAAGTTCTTGAAGAGGGTGACTACTAGGGCTTCATGGGTTGACCATGGCAACCTGCATCGATGTAAGTCTTGCCACATGAGTGAGTGGAACCAGTGATAGTGGTAGCATAAATGATAACAAAAGGTGAGGCTAAAACCACGAGGACTTTGAAAAAATGGATTAATACTGGACCATTCAAATAGATCATGAAATGGCATTGTGAAGGAGTCATCTCAACGGAAGCAGATATAATATACTTTATTCTAAAAGAACTCTTGTGCATTGAAAATAACTTTTTATGCTGACTCTAAAAACAACAACAACAACAACAACAACAACAACAACAATTGTGAGCTTGTTTGAAAGGACTGCATAACAGTGCCCTAAGAGACGAACCAGTCTGGCCAGAGTGATAATCTTCTGTCTGGAGCAAGTGGTTTAGCTCACCTCTGTGTCGAGCCATTTGACTATGAAGACTAGGTCATCTCTGTCAGCACAGGTCCCAGTAATGTACAGAGAATCAAGTCTTCTTCTGAAGTCTGACGATGTCAATGCATCTAAAGGGATGAACAGGAGGTTTTGGGTTCAAAGTGCAAATATAAATTGACACAAACAATGAACAGAGTGTAGGATTTCTGTATATATTAAATCTCTTCATTACAATCAATTCTTTATTTAGTATATTCTCTGGCATAAATATAGAAGTAGAAATGACAGCTTTATATAACTATGTTTCAATGAATACGGTGTGTCTATCATTTGCTTTTAGTGATGGCGAAGGATTGCACTCAGAGTTTTAGAATAAATTAACTCCATTTTGTTCATATTGAGTTAGGGAAATAATAATGATGATGAGGATAATAATAATAATAATGACGGATTTAATTTTTAGTTTGGTTATGTTAAACATTTTAGAGGCAAAGAGATAATCGTTGCTACTTTTAGCTTCTCATAATGTGTGTAGTTGAAAATCAAATGCACTTAATTATTTATATTCCGTCAGCAAAACTAATTTATTGACCAGTGCAGTTTCTACGTTTCAATAAACAGAGGAAGTGGATAATGTAAAACTAATCAGCTTCATCACACGTCTTACGTCACATGATATGTTTGCTAGCCGGCTCACTTTGCTAAACACACACACACACACACTCTTGCTGCACAGATTCATTTAAGAAACCACACTATACTAGCTGAATCCCAAGTTTGCACAGGCAGCCCCACCCCTGTTATGATAATTAGTTACCAGTAGGCATGTTCTTATAATTAGGATTTCTAAATAACAACGCTCTCCTGATAGCTTACTAGCGGAATCGCCGGCTTTGCGGTGGATCTGGAGTTCTCTTACCACCCGTACCAAATCCATTCATCTGGAGGGGAGAGAGCGGGAATCATGAAGTTACTGGTACTAACTCCAGTTTTTCCTATCAACAATATCTACTACAACCCACAACGTTGTTATTTAGCAAAGATAGCTGTCGTGTGCAACACCACGCCCACTAATTTGGTAAAGCGTCGTTGTCTATATGGTACTGGACGACAAGAAAATGAATTGAAACTGGCTCCCACTCTATAATAGCTATCCTTGTGTGAAATATATAGAATACTGAAATTGAAATGTGAAAAATATTATCATAAGAGTCTTAAGCCAATCCCCACTTGCAGGCCTGGATTCAATCTGCACAAATACAACAAAAGAAGAATGGTAAAACAAGACCAGATAGTAACATACCGCCCTTCACTCACTGGTCATTGGGAGTTGCTCGAACAGGCACTGCATAGTTGAATTCAATTTCAGCGCTATTGAGTTTGAAGCAAAGTCCAAGCCCACAAGACACTCTTACATCATTGGCCAGAGCTTGTAGCATGGAGCGAGAAAATGAAACTATAGGGGAAAAAAAAAAAAATATATATATATATATATATAATATTCAAAGACATCAGAACAAAACACAGAGACGTAAGAACACACATCCAAACAACAACACAACAACAACAATAAATAAAATAAAATGTTGACAGTATGTTAAGCATAATTACATTTTCTAACACTGTTTCCAACCGTCACAAAGCCATGCAGTCTGAAGAGCTCAAATATCCCCCGGCGAGATACCAATGGCAGTGGAGTGAAGAGGTGAAGCCCACTGGCCCAGTATGCCTCGCCCCCTGTGGCAAAACCTCGATCCTGGGGTCCCGCCCCCCACAACCTGAAGCCCCTCAGAGTGGTTGGCCCTCCAAGGAGAAAGCGGTCATTGACTCGACTAGGAGTGAGAGGGTTGAGGAAGCCACCCCACAGAGACAAGGATACCACCTACATGATAGGACAATACACAATGTATAGCAATAACCATCTGCAGTGAATTCAATTATACAAAGTTAAGTATAGGAACTAGCAATAATAAAAAATAAAAAACGTGTAAATTATTAAAGAGCTTAATTAATTAGTGGGGGTGGAGGGTTCATTACATTTATTTTAACTAATTAGTTTGATGACACCTTACTCATTCTGTGGGACTCAGGCATGGATTGTTGCTACATTGTACCTGCAAAGACTTACGTTAGGATCCAAAGAAATAAAACAGGATCATGCATGTGTAGGGTGCTGGGAGGAAGAGCCTGCCCACCACACACACACACGCACACACACACACACACACACACACACACAGCACTCTATGAGTGAGAGAGGAGTCACTTGAGAACATCAACACCCTCCAATATACAACCCAGTCATGTATTCAATAGAGTATGTATCGTGCATATAATGACATTGATTGTGTTGCACCCCACCCACCCCAGGTAGCTGGGTTATTCACACAGTGACCAATCTCAAGGGGTTTCATGTGAGTTTTAGACTGGGGTCTGCACCTCTAGGGATTTCTGTGGGTGATTGAATTACTGTAGCATAGCTCTCTGACTAACCCCTTCCATTTTAATGTTATGTTATGGACAGGAATGTTAGTCCAGGACAGGAATGTTAGTATGTTGCACCTTATAGCTACCAATAAGTGCCATAAGGCAGTTATGCACACCTTATATCACTCCTTCTCTCACAGTGCAAGAGATATTTTGTAGTTTGTACCAGCATTTAGCTTGGCGGTGAAGTTTTTCGTGTGTGCGGTATTTTTATGTTTACATAGGGGTTTAACCGCGGAGCATCGGTGAAGGACTAATTACATTCCTTTTGAACTAGTACTATGTACTAATGCCACCAGACCCTTTCCCAGCGTAGCTGTTAGGTAAAGGGTCTGGCTACGCGAGACTACTAATATGCCACACGTGTGTCTACATGGCAGGTGCCTGCCACCTGTCCTGACGTTAACAGGACTCACAATTTTGAAGCTCTTGTCATGCCACACCCAATTAGAGAACAAAGTTGTGCCAAACTAAAAAAGATTACGATAACCGGTGCCACAGTAAAACAACAACAAAAACCAAAACCAAAACAACAAAAACAAACAAACGCTATGCTATCTGTAGCCAGCATTCTCTACCACTCTCTCACTCACACAGTCTCTGATGATCTCTTTGAAGTATTGAGACTGGACCTCCATCTTACTGAAGTGGGAATCTCCACCCAATCCTGCCACTTCGTTGGTCATCTGGATTTGATAACCCCTTACCGGGTAATATGCACCATCCGTATTGTCCCAGTCCAAGACGTGCTAGTCAATAAGAAACAATTCCATAAATGGCAGTTATATTACACCATCTTCACATTACTTGACCTCATTCACCGCACCTTAATGGAGGATTTGAGGGAGTAGCCGGCCTCTTCTCTGACAGACATGGGTACTTGGGCTCCCAAGACACTGTTGTTACGACATAAACAGTTGAGAGACAGCGAGTGCTGACCGAGTCGAGATAGGAACGATACCTGTGCAATACCACCTGGACAACAACAACAACAACAACAAAACACACACACACACTTTTACCAACCCACCCACCTGTTTGCAGATCAGGTAGCTATAATAGGCAGGGATTATACAAGAAAAGTGTACATCAGAGCGAAGTGACTCCTCTTAGTTAAAACAAACAAACAAACAAACAACCCCTCCCCTCCCTCATTTACCTGTCGTGTATTCCTGGTACCCACTAGTTGGGATCTTGTTCTCAGTAGTACCTGCCGACACTAGTAACCTGGCAACAAAAGAAAGTCAGTAAAGGTCATGTGATCAGATCATCGAACTAGTGATGTGTTTCAGCACAAATAGCGAGTGAGCTGGCCTTAGCTGAAGCAAGCAAAAATTTAAATTTTCATTTGAATGTTTAGTAGCTAATATTATTTATTTGCTAGTCAACTTTTAGATTTTTTTCTATTCTTTAGCAAAACATAACACTTTTACACACACGCACACACACACACACACACACTTGTTCATAGGCTATATAAGCATAAGACCTACATTGTATTATTTTTGTGACTTGACTATTGGACAATGGATTTTCAAGTAAGTACAATTCTCATTAGATGTGTTCCCTCTCTTTCACAGGCTTTATTTTTTTTTTTTTTAACACTACAAAATTAAAAAATGTTTAGCTTCCACCTGAGATAGGACCAGGGCCACTTGCTTAATGTACATGTGCTCTGCCACTGAGTTAAGCAAGTGGTCCTGGGTTCGATCCCAGCGGTGGCAGCCAAACATTTGTTAAAGCTATGTAGGATGTATAGCTATGACAACGTGCATCTTAACCAAGATAACTTGCCGCCCCAGCTAATTTGAATAGAAAATGAAGTCCGCTAAGCTTGCCAGACCTAATTGTATCAAGCAACTTTCTGATGATGTCAGAGGCAATGCAATTCTAAGAGGCAAACAATTGATTTTTTTTGGATGATACAGGTAAGGATTGATAAACCAAGGCCGCCTACCTGTACCAGAGCAACATGGCTCCACAACAGAGAGCCGATCCTACCACATATTGACCCACTTCACCTCTTAGTCAGATCTTTGTAGTAAGGTTTGGTGAATTGGAGTTGGCATGAGTATCCCCAGTGTGGGAGAGACGCTCCTGATGTCAGCTGCAACTGCTCCGCTCGCCCAAACACATTACGAAGACTCATCGACAGATTCTATGGAATAACAAACTCATCATCACAACACACAACAACACAGCAGCAACGATAGTGGTGACAACAACAGCAGCAACGCTAGTGGTGACAACTACAGCAGCAACGATAGTGGTGACAACAACAGCAGCAACGCTAGTGGTGACAACTACAGCAGCAACGATAGTGGTGACAACAACAGCAGCAACGATAGTGGTGACAACAACAGCAGCAACGATAGTGGTGACAACAACAGCAGCAACGATAGCGGTGACAACAACAGCAGCAACGCTAGTGGTGACAACTACAGCAGCAACGATAGTGGTGACAACAACAGCAGCAACGATAGTGGTGACAACAACAGCAGCAACGATACTGGTGCCAACAACAGCAGCAACGATAGTGGTGACAACAACAGCAGCAACGATAGTGGTGACAACAACAGCAGCAACGATAGTGGTGACAACAACAGCAGCAACGATACTGGTGCCAACAACAGCAGCAACGATAGTGGTGCCAACAACAGCAGCAACGATAGTGGTGACAACAACAGCAGCAACGATAGTGGTGACAACAACAGCAGCAACGCTAGTGGTGACAACAACAGCAGCAACGATAGTGGTGACAGCAACAGCAGCAACGATAGCGGTGACAGCAACAGCAGCAACGATAGCGGTGACAGCAACAGCAGCAACGATAGTGGTGACAGCAACAGCAGCAACGATAGCGGTGACAGCAACAGCAGCAACGATAGCGGTGACAACAACAGCAGCAACGATAGTGGTGACAACAACAGCAGCAACTATAGTGGTGACAACAACAGCAGCAACGATAGCGGTGACAACAACAGCAGCAACGATAGTGGTGACAACAACAGCAGCAACTATAGTGGTGACAACAACAGCAGCAACTATAGTGGTGACAACAACAGCAGCAACGATAGTGGTGACAGCAACAGCAGCAACGATAGCGGTGACAGCAACAGCAGCAACGATAGTGGTGACAACAACAGCAGCAACGATAGTGGTGACAACAACAGCAGCAACGATAGTGGTGACAAACAGCAGCAACGCTAGTGGTGACAACAACAGCAGCAACGATAGTGGTGACAACAACAGCAGCAACGATAGTGGTGACAACAACAGCAGCAACGATAGTGGTGACAACAACAGCAGCAACGCTAGTGGTGACAACAACAGCAGCAACGATAGTGGTGACAACAACAGCAGCAACGCTAGTGGTGACAACAACAGCATCAACGATAGCGGTGACAACAACAGCAGCAACGCTAGTGGTGACAACAACAGCAGCAACGATAGCGGTGACAACAACAGCAGCAACAGTGGTGACAACAACAGCAGCAACGATAGTGGTGACAACAACAGCAGCAACTATAGTGGTGACAACAACAGCAGCAACGATAGTGGTGACAACAACAGCAGCAACGATAGCGGTGACAACAACAGCAGCAACGCTAGTGGTGACAACAACAGCAGCAACGCTAGTGGTGACAACAACAGCAGCAACTATAGTGGTGACAACAACAGCAGCAACGATAGTGGTGACAACAACAGCAGCAACGCTAGTGGTGAGTGTGGTGACAACAACAGCAGCAACGATAGTGGTGACAACAACAGCAGCAACTATAGTGGTGACAACAACAGCAGCAACTAGCGGTGACAACAACAGCAGCAACGCTAGTGGTGACAACAAGCAGCAACGCAACAACAGCATAGTGGTGACAACAACAGCAGCAACGATAGTGGTGACAACAACAGCAGCAACGCTAGTGGTGACAACAACAGCAGCAACGCTAGTGGTGACAACAACAGCAGCAACTATAGTGGTGACAACAACAGCAGCAACGATAGTGGTGACAACAACAGCAGCAACGATAGTGGTGACAACAACAGCAGCAACGCTAGTGGTGACAACAACAGCAGCAACGATAGTGGTGACAGCAACAGCAGCAACGATAGCGGTGACAGCAACAGCAGCAACGATAGCGGTGACAGCAACAGCAGCAACGATAGTGGTGACAGCAACAGCAGCAACGATAGCGGTGACAGCAACAGCAGCAACGATAGCGGTGACAACAACAGCAGCAACGATAGTGGTGACAACAACAGCAGCAACTATAGTGGTGACAACAACAGCAGCAACGATAGCGGTGACAACAACAGCAGCAACGATAGTGGTGACAACAACAGCAGCAACGATAGTGGTGACAACAACAGCAGCAACTATAGTGGTGACAACAACAGCAGCAACTATAGTGGTGACAGCAACAGCAGCAACGATAGTGGTGACAGCAACAGCAGCAACGATAGCGGTGACAGCAACAGCAGCAACTATAGTAGTGGTGACAACAACAGCAGCAACGATAGTGGTGACAACAACAGCAGCAACGATAGTGGTGACAACAACAGCAGCAACGATAGCGGTGACAACAACAGCAGCAACAGTGGTGACAACAACAGCAGCAACGATAGTGGTGACAACAACAGCAGCAACTATAGTGGTGACAACAACAGCAGCAACTATAGCGGTGACAACAACAGCAGCAACGATAGCGGTGACAACAACAGCAGCAACGATAGTGGTGACAACAACAGCAGCAACTATAGTGGTGACAACAACAGCAGCAACGCTAGTGGTGACAACAACAGCAGCAACGCTAGTGGTGACAACAACAGCAGCAATTATAGTGGTGACAACAACAGCAGCAACGCTAGTGGTGACAACAACAGCAGCAACGCTAGTGGTGACAACAACAGCAGCAACGCTAGTGGTGACAACAACAGCAGCAACTATAGCGGTGACAACAACAGCAGCAACGCTAGTGGTGACAACAACAGCAGCAACGATAGTGGTGACAACAACAGCAGCAACGATAGTGGTGACAACAACAGCAGCAGCATCAACAATAATATCAATAAATACAAATGAAATCACGGCTCTGGGTCTAATGACTCACCGTTCCTCCGGACTGAGTCCCCGCCTCCACTCCAAGTTTACACTGTACAGAACGGCTCTCTTGGACTTGAAAGACAACTGCCACCTTTTCATCTTGCCTTTTCCCACTTTCGTCTTCACCATTCTGCTCCCTACCGCTCTTCCCTCGTACCGTGTCAATGACTACATCCACAGACTTGAATACTTCCATGTCCGCAAATCTCATTCTCGCTTCCTGAATCCCTTCCACCAGTTCTTGGAAGTTCTTGGCCTGAAGCAAGTGCTTGACTTGCTCTGCTACGATGTCTGCTTTGGTTTTCTTCAGCCCACGGATCTTTACACTGCCAACCTCAAACTGGAACAGATAGAAAAAGGCAAGAAGCTAGTTGGTGAGCGACAGACAGTATAAGGTGTTCAATGGTGTAATGGAATATAAGGCAATGTTTATTTATATTTATATGATGTACATGGGATGATAGTGCCTAGTCCCTTTAATGCATATGCAGTGCCATTTGCTCCTTAAAAATACAGCCTCTTAGGCCAGCCACCACTTTCTTCTGGTACTACAGTTGTGAAACCTACTACTGGACAGTTATTCCTAGAATACTTTTCCCCTTCTAGTCACAAGAAGTTTCAGCAAGTGGTTGTCAACAACATTGAAGACCCTTTACCAGAAAAGCCAGCCATGTTTTAGTAGCCAAGAACTGGTTGTCATGGAGTAAGAACATCTTAAATTAGATACTACAGACTCTTCCATAATAGGTGTGACCTCAGTAGAGCGTATTACTGCCTACTACACTGCTACAATATGCATACACAGGAGCTATCACTAAATTTTTAAATCATCTACATACCTACTCAATGTATGAATCATATTGACAGGTAAAAGATGCAAATGATACAACTGCTTCTGGAAATGAATATTCTGACCAAAAAAGCTCAAGTCAAATGTTTTCTAAAACTTTTTCAGAGGGACATTGTTTGATCTGAAAGAAGCATTATTTACTGGAGATGTTAATTGTTAAAATGTCTATATACAAAACAAACCCACAATGATGCTTTACCACATTTCAATTCTAGGGGTGTCATAGTTAGAGCCCATTTTCTATTAAATCACTTGTGACAACTTATGACTACGAAACAAACATGCAGCACATATTATATTAATCAGAGCAGGAGAGGGGAGGAGAGGGGAGAAGGAGGGGGTGGAGGGGTTTGCTGTTTACACCCATTTAGTTCTATTACCTGAATGTCATCTACTATCATGACCGTCATCTTTTTCCCAGACTGCTCCAAAAACTGATGAAGAGAAAAATGTGAATAAGGAAAGTAAGGTAAAGGGTACCCTCCGAACTAATCTCCCGCTACCCTCGCGCGCGTGCGGGGAGCAGAACATTTTGTCTCCAGAGTACCTTTACCGAACCCTGGCAGTTCAATCGCACGCGCCCAAACGCTGGCGTTCGTTTGTTACCATGGAGTCCGAGAATCATTGGACTCCGTTAGGTTATTGCAGATTTCTTCCCGATATTTTGTTGGTCGTGAGAGATTAGCTAATACCTGTAACCAAACAGGTGAACGTAGAACTGTACTTTTGGCGGGTTGTTGCACCAATGGACTATTCTTATAGTGATTACTGGAACGTGCAGTACCAAGTTCCACCTTATCAACCCAAGGGGAAATTGTCAGGGTGGCTAATAAAGAGAATTCAAGCAAACACCTGGCTCATCAACCAGCCATGGACAGGAGGGAAGTTTCAGATCTGAATTGGTCAAAAATATCCTCTGTAGAGGATGTTTTTGAGCAATTCAGACTTCTTTCCCTACCTTAAACCCACCAGTAGCATGGATTCGCGGCTGAGTGCAGACGGTGTTATTAGTTTGTTGTTCGACGACGAGTTTAGATTATTTGAAGCGGAGAGCGACGAAGTGGACTCGCAAGAGAGCAGTACAGATATTTTTGCTTTCATTGGATCGCCAACAGTTACTTTTAGGGAAGTGGAAGCTTTAGAAGATGCTGTGCATTCTTCTGATGATAGCACTTGCAATGGGTCTGAATCTTCAGATGCTGAAAGTGCGTCATAAACACTGGGCATGTCTTAGATAGCTGTGCTTAGCAATGCAAGGATAGTTAGTTCTAGGTTTAGCTAATAGAGCATAGTAAGCTAGGTTATGCAGTTTACATATTGGGTCCATTTATGTGTTGCACCTGAACGTAACTGTTTTTTGAAATATCATACTTACAGATTTTTCATTATAAGCAACATTTTTTGTAAAACTTTAGATTTTTCATTATAAATATATAATTCAATCATCTAGATGTAAATCTAGTTGTATAATCAACATATCACTTTTATATTAAAATCATTCAGTAAATATTATGAAATGTTAATTAAATTTTTGTGGTTTGTTGCTAGGCAACATACATGTGGTTTTTCAAAATCCCTAACTAGTATGCTACATACATGAATATATATGGTTGCTAGGTATTTTTTTCAATGTTTAATTTGTTATGATTTTTAAAATCTATTTTTACATTTCTTTTTAAAAATCTACCGGTGAAAGGGTTAAGGATAAAGTTCCTAGACCTTCTCCTACTCATTACACAAAGAAGTACTCCACTTCTCCCCTTTCTCAATACATGACCAATGATGTAAGGAGTGTTGTCCATGAGTCATTCTTGTAGGACAACACCAGTTATCTATTTTCAAATGAGAACCAATTGGCAACATCCTTCCCACAAGAGTCTAGAAGAGACGCTTTTGTCAACAGTGAGCCCACCTGCTGCAAATCATTGTCAGTCTCTCCTCACAAACCTGCTCTTACATCCAGCCTGATGTCTAATTTCTGGATTCCTCCTCCTGTGAAGTCAGCTGAATAGGAAGGAGGCTGTGATAAGGAAGAGATGGACACACAAATGGTATGGAAAGAGTGTTATCAATGCAGCTAATGAAAATATTTTCTCAACAAGATTGATGGACGTAAAGTCTCAAGGAAACACAAAGGATTCTTTTCTTGATTGTAGGACAACTGCTTGCTGGAATCTCCCACCCATAGCTGGAGATACACCACCTTCTGAAACTACTTTTACTTCATTCTCAAATAATTCAGCAGCACATGATTTGAGCACTTATAACAATGCAGCAGTTCTTGATATGCCTTCAATAACATCTCCAGGCAAGTAACTTGGGGGAGACCTGGAGAATGTCTGTTGGGATTACTTGTTTACTGCTGATACTCAGTGCTCTACAGACTGTTCTTCTAGACATCCTCCACCAAGTTCCTACTCTAAGTTCATTACCAATGAAATCTAAGGTCATTGGGAGAGTGGTCTAGTCCAGGAGAGGACAAAGGAAGAGTGTTCCCAAAAATGAGGGCATGATGACACGGCCTGGAAAAGTATCACTTGAAGGAATTTCTCATACTAACTTAAAGAATGGCCATCATGGAGGCTGGTTCACATCCAATGCAGCTTCTCTTTCAAGTGACACGACACCTAGACATCCACTTCCTCATTGGATGTCTTCTGCTGAGCGGACACTTCTCTAAGCTCTTTCTACAAGTTCTTCACAACCCATACTGAAGAAACACAGCACGAGAACCTAGATGTGGGTGAGCTTGTGGATGAGGAGATAAAAGATGTGAATACTAACAACATGAGTTCAATCATCAGTCCTTCATGGCATCAGCCAGCGAATTATCGCACGACAAATATGGTGAAACAGACTACTTGGCCACAAGTATGTCTCTCAATACTTCTGCTGACACAATTTTCAAATATGAGAATAAGGCAAATTATCAAATAGAAGACAGACGTAATGTGGATAAGTTTCAAGATATGACGTGGATCTTGACAAACGCTCACAAAATAGTGGGAATAGGCACATAGAAGTTCTAACAGCATTTGAAAATAAGCAACACATGGTTGAATGGAGGTGTTGAACAGAACCCCCTACTATTACAACAGCTGTGAGGAAGATTCGGCAGGGGGTTAGGATGAAATAGCAATTGGTCAAGATGATTTTAGCCATTATGCCAAAAAAATTACTGAGGACAAAAGCTTGGCTGATGATTACGAATGGAATGTGGGAGTGGCAACAAATGAGGACAAGAAGACTGACGATGACAAAAAAATGGACTATTACAAGGAAACCAATGGGGACAAGACAGAGGAAACATAACATGACAAAAGTGCACTGACGATGAAGATGGAAGAACAGATGAGGACTACAATGTAATAGTAATTCTAATGGAATTTTGAAATGTTCTAATTGGTTAATTCTGGAGATTGTTGCAGCGAGGTATAAATATAGCAGCTACCTTAGAGTTGTTTCTCCCAGAACTTTGTATAAATCTGTGTAAATCTGTTTGATGATCTACTGATCTCAACCTCCCTCACTAATGCTATAATGTATTGTTAAGGCTCTGTTAAGAATACTGCATTGGCTACAAAAGAGTGAAAAAGATCCCTATATGATCACTCTGCTGCACCTTAAGCATGAGTATATATACTGCACTTTGCCTTCCAAGGCATAAAAAAGAGGCCAGACTAGTCTGAACATAATGGTATCCCCTCCAGATGATTAAAAGAAAAAAATTCAGGTTGGTAATAATGTCCTGAGTTTCAGCTATTAACACTGAAAGATTATGGCTAATTATATAACTAATAGGGAGTATATTAATAAATTGTTTTTGGCACTATCAGTAGAAATTGTTTTATATCATAAAAGAGTTAGACCGAATTTATTGATTATAAATAAACTTTACATAGTATATCAATTCAAAACGAACCAAGATGGTTGTTTTGAATAATGATAGTTCATTTATAGTCAATAAATATTCGGAATAGAAATAGTTTTTTCCCAAACACAATGAGTAAGCATTGAAATTACTTTAAAATCAGCTAGACATCATCCCTCCTACTAGCTAATTGAAAGGTTTAATTTCTATTGATAAATCATATATAAATTGTTAATACATAACAGGCTATGAACACAAAATAATAAAAATACTATTTATAACGTAAAATGACTAAAAATATGACATTGTTGTAAAGACTACATGAACCACCCATGGCTACTGACTGACAAATGTTATCTGGCAGATGGGAGAATTTCTACAAGAGCAATGGCCTCCTACGTTGTACAGAGGATGGAGGATTTCATGGTACATCTGAACCTCGTGGTAATTTGGGAAATAGCCCGTGCAGTTCTCAAACATCCTGCTGTTCCAGTAGCTGCACAGGTCGTAATAACGGGTGTCTTGGATAGCGGCACTCCTAATGGCTGCCAGGCTCTTATCAAAGGTCTCGCGATATTCCAACTGGTACTCGAGTACTTTCAGTTCAGCTGGAGTACATTCAAAGTCCCTGTAAGGTCTTGTGAAGTGTTTCTTCAGCTATACATAGAAAGAACAGAGAGATAGAATTACAAGTTGTTAAAGAAGTGGAGACACACAATAAGTTCGCACCAGTTGGCATGCAAGATCTTGTACTGCCTGAAGTGGAGCTGTGACTATTTCCATGTTAATTCCTGAGGCAGTGGTTGAACCTGTAGATATTCTAGAACGAAACTTCATGAGTTTGAGCAGTAGTTTCAATGCTGCTACTTTCTTGTCAGAAAGAGCACTGGAGTTGTATAAATCTGCATACTATAATAATGAAAGGATAGAGAATAATAAGAATAAGGAAGAAGTGCATTGTAGCCAGGCACATCTTACTCTTTCTCCACTTTTAACAAGCACTCCTCGATGAAGAAACAGAGAGTCCTTCACTTTGTTGCTGAGGTGTCTGTCTTGGCCGTAAGTGGCACTTGGGAAAGCGCTTCCTCTACTCCCAGGACATTGTTGAGTGTAGGTCATCAAACCCAATCGGGTTCGCTGGGATTGTACAACATGAGCAAGAATAAGACAGCAACTGACTAACAAGACCATTCTCTCCATCTCGAAGTTGTTTGTTGTGGGAGGTAGCTAGTGTCAGCTGAGGGAAGGTTTGTTTGTGAGTGGAGTAGCTGCCACCATTTATATGCACACTCACACTGCTGCAGTGACATCAATGAGTCACTTCTTATGTTTCTATGAAATAATTCTTATTTACAGGAATATTTTTGTACAGGAAGTTATCAAGATGATTCAAGTAGATTATGTCATATAGCTTGATACTTGATCGAAAGGAAGTTGAAAGGCAGAATGTGATCAACTCCTGTGCTTTTAAAGTTTCAAGTGGCATTGACTTCTACAAACACACATAGCTATATAGCTACAGTCTGTTAAAAGTACCTGAAGTTTGTGCAAGTTATCTGATTCCATTAGCTTTTAGGCAGTCTACAAGTCCAGCTGAGATCAATGGAGAAGAAAGAATCAAAATGACACATTCAAATTTCCGTATTAATATTTTCACTTTAACATATTCACTTTCAGATTCTATTTAGTGCCCACTATTTAATTGCTGCATAAAATGATATTTCTGTCAGATCATTATGACTTAAAAGGGGAGTTTTGATGAATTAATTTTCATTTAACTGAGAGCTTGCTAGTTGTTGTCTTCACTTTCTGTTCACTGGCAACCATAAATTCAGATCATTATTTGAATCATTTCTGGACTTGTAATAGCTCCCTCACCTTCATAGTGAAACAGTTGTGAGCTTTCATCAAGTTCTAACATCACTCCTGAACCATTAGCTATTATTCGCATATATCATGGGCTTTCTTATCTCTTATACAATTTTCAAAATATGAATAGCTGTTTTAAAAAGGATGAAAAAGACTGAAGTAAGATGTATATACTTTCTATGTGTGCAGCACTAGAAAATGTTTGATTAGAGTATAAAAGCCAGTGCCCTGGTGGAACAACATTATCAGATAACTTTTGCATCAAACTAGTTTTGTGTATCAGCACTCAATACAACATACACCATGATTGTGTGCTTGTATGTCTTAGTTTCCCTCTACATAGCTCTGTCAGCGAGCCAGAAGACAGTGGACACGACGGCTACATTGGTTCTGCCTCCCCAGTGCCGACAGCGTCTATTACCCTACCAAACCTATGTCAGTCGCCGTGGCACTTTAGAACAGAGATGCACCGATGGACTCATACTGCAAAGAACTATGATGGCACATGCAAGACAAGACTTCACAAGGACTGTAAGTTACCAGCTCCTTCTCTATTTGTGTCACAGAGCTATTTGACTGTTTTGTTTGTGTGTGCAGACGTCTCCTTCCTTTGTATTTACCCAAAACCAGCAGCTACAAAAGACACTAATAGCTGTAATTAACATAATGAAAGAACTGCAAGCTAGACCCGCCTCCAGTCTACTTTCTTCTCAAATAGCCGGCCATCTCCTGAATACTTCCTGCGATTGGGTCAGAAACGTCAGCCAAGACAGAAGCCTCACTTGCTCTTCAAAGGAACTGGAGAACATTTTAGTAAAGATGGAGCTATACAGAGTTGTGGATGATCTCCTGACGAGTGCTCCAGGGACGACTATCTCACCTCTGGAAGATCTGCTCGGGAGCAGCATAGGCAATAGCTACTCCTACCACTGCGATTTCTGGAACAATTACATCCTCAGCAACTGTACCTCCAGTCCCAGTGTGCATGCAACTGCTGCCCACAGGTTCTTGGTAGAGAGACACTTGAGTAGCCAGTGTGACTGCCAATCCAGTCCTCTGTGCACAGTCTCTAGTATTATAGATAGAGCCATTGCTATTCGTAATTAATTCACAGCTTTCATTTTTACTTTGAGTCTGTTTTGTTTTTTGTTTTTTTTATATATAATAATGAATGTAATTCATTTAAACATCATTTTTGTAGTTTTATGACTCACAATTTCTTGTGTAGCTTTCATTCATTAATGTTTTGGCCATTAGCTGGCAATGCAGTTACTGTAGCTATATGTATTTATAACTAGGACTAGTCAAATGTTCGTCTCTTGTGTCTTCTCATTTCTATTTATTATTATAAATTAAAAATATTATTAGAAAACATTGATTAAACCACTTAATTTTTTCTATTTCTAGTCAGCAATGACTTTACGGCAGAATTATTATTGTTGAGGTCAAGACCTCCGACTCCCGAGGCGGACTCAAGTGAACTACTCCCACTCGTCATTTACTCTCACGCATGCGCATTACTTACTCTCACGTGGCACTGGTCAACCACAACCTTTGCCCGCCCTTTTGTTATTCATTATTCTCAATTACAGTTCAACATAGTTGTGACACTTAGTTAGTCTAATAGTTTAGCTACTACTCGTCAGCGTTGTGAGCTCTTCTCGTCAGTCCCGTCTTTTCTGCCCGGGCGGTTCTCATTAGAGCCGGCGAGACGAACGTTCAGACGTTTGGCTCAAAATCAGTGTTGGTCCTGGATCCTTGGACGAGAGTTGGGAGTTACGCCCCAGTTCGTTGACTCTGCAGTGCGTCTCACGGCCCTTCACAATTATTATTATTATTGTTATTATGCTCGTGAAACAAAAAATTGCAATTGACTAGAATGTATCAAACATCTTTATCCATATCTTATATCACGCCTTTACAGTAAAATGTTTGCACCAGAGATCTTTGTCCTGCCAGCCACACCCTCTACTGATTCACTCTCTCGGAATGGCTGCACTTGGAGTGGCTCCAATGTCGTTAGTTCTATTTGTAAGCTGAGAATTGTTTTCATCAAGTCTCAAAATTGTCCATTTTACTAAGTGGAATAGACCATTTTCCAGTCTATATTTCGCTCTCAATATAGCTTCAGTTGTTTTACTATCCAATATGCTAAGCAAATTTTGTAGAGGCCTAATAGCAATACTATTAGTACTACTACTATCTACTACTACTACTATAATGATAATAATAATAATAATAATAATAATCTGCAGTAAAGTTATTGCTGATTGAAAACAATGTTCTGAATTTACAATAAATTTAATTTATAATAATATAAATAGAAATGAGAAAACACAACATTTGACTAGTCCTAGTTATAAATACATATAGCTACAGTAACTGCATTGCCAGCTAATGGCGCAAAACATTAATGAATGAAAGCTACACAAGAAATTGTGAGTCATAAAACTACAAAAATGATGTTTAAATGAATTACATTCATTATTATATATAAAAAAAACAAAAAAAAACAGACTCAAAGTAAAAATGAAAGCTGTGAATTAATTACGAATAGCAATGGCTCTATCTATAATACTAGAGACTGTGCACAGAGGACTGGATTGGCAGTCACACTGGCTACTCAAGTGTCTCTCTACCAAGAACCTGTGGGCAGCAGTTGCATGCACACTGGGACTGGAGGTACAGTTGCTGAGGATGTAATTGTTCCAGAAATCGCAGTGGTAGGAGTAGCTATTGCCTATGCTGCTCCCGAGCAGATCTTCCAGAGGTGAGATAGTCGTCCCTGGAGCACTCGTCAGGAGATCATTCACAACTCTGTATAGCTCCATCTTTACTAAAATGTTCTCCAGTTCCTTTGAAGAGCAAGTGAGGCTTCTGTCTTGGCTGACGTTTCTGACCCAATCGCAGGAAGTATTCAGGAGATGGCCGGCTATTTGAGAAGAAAGTAGACTGGAGGCGGGCCTAGCTTGCAGTTCTTTCATTATGTTAATTACAGCTATAAGTGTCTTTTGTAGCTGCTGGTTTTGGGTAAATACAAAGGAAGGAGACGTCTGCACACACAAACAAAACAGTCAAATAGCTCTGTGACACAAATAGAGAAGGAGCTGGTAACTTACAGTCCTTGTGAAGTCTTGTCTTGCATGTGCCATCATAGTTCTTTGCAGTATGAGTCCATCGGTGCATCTCTGTTCTAAAGTGCCACGGCGACTGACATAGGTTTGGTAGGGTAATAGACGCTGTCGGCACTGGGGAGGCAGAACCAATGTAGCCGTCGTGTCCACTGTCTTCTGGCTCGCTGACAGAGCTATGTAGAGGGAAACTAAGACATACAAGCACACAATCATGGTGTATGTTGTATTGAGTGCTGATACACAAAACTAGTTTGATGCAAAAGCTATCTGATAATGTTGTTCCACCAGGGCACTGGCTTTTATACTCTAATCAAACATTTTCTAGAGCTGCACACATAGAAAGTATATACATCTTACTTCAGTCTTTTTCATCCTTTTTAAAACAGCTATTCATATTTTGAAAATTGTATAAGAGATAAGAAAGCCCATGATATATGCGAATAATAGCTAATGGTTCAGGAGTGATGTTAGAACTTGATGAAAGCTCACGACTGTTTCACTATGAAGGTGAGGTAGCTATTACAAGTCCAGAAATGATTCAAATAATGATCTGAATTTATGGTTGCCAGTGAACAGAAAGTGAAGACAACAACTAGCAAGCTCTCAGTTAAATGAAAATTAATTCATAAAAACTCCCCTTTTAAGTCATAATGATCTGACAGAAATATCATTTTATGCAGCAATTAAATAGTTAAAGTGAAAATATTAATACGGAAATGTGAATGTGCCATTTTGATTCTTTCTTCCCCATTGATCTCACCTGGACTTGTAGACTGCCTAAAAGCTAATGGAATCAGATAACTTGCACAAACTTCAGGTACTTTTAACAGAAAAGCCATTTGAAACACAGGAGTTGATCACATTCTGCCTTTCAACTTCCTTTCGATCAAGTATCAAGCTATATGACATAATCTACTTGAATCATCTTGATAACTTCCTGTATAAAAATATTCCTGTAAATAAGAATTATTTCATAGAAACATAAGAAGTGACTCATTGATGTCACTGCAGCAGTGTGAGTGTGCATATAAATGGTGGCAGCTACTCCACTCACAAACAAACCTTCCCTCAGCTGACACTAGCTACCTCCCACAACAAACAACTTCGAGATGGAGAGAATGGTCTTGTTAGTCAGTTGCTGTCTTATTCTTGCTCATGTTGTACAATCCCAGCGAACCCGATTGGGTTTGATGACCTACACTCAACAATGTCCTGGGAGTAGAGGGAGCGCTTTCCCAAGTGCCACTTACGGCCAAGACAGACACCTCAGCAACAAAGTGGAGGACTCTCTGTTTCTTCATCGAGGAGTGCTTGTTAAAAGTGGAGAAAGAGTAAGATGTACCTGGCTACAATGCACTTCTTCCTTATTCTTATTATTCTCTATCCTTTCATTATTATAGTATGCAGATTTATACAACTCCAGTGCTCTTTCTGACAAGAAAGTAGCAGCATTGAAACTACTGCTCAAACTCATGAAGTTTCGTTCTAGAATATCTACAGGTTCAACCACTGCCTCAGGAATTAACATGGAAATAGTCACAGCTCCACTTCAGGCAGTACAAGATCTTGCATGCCAACTGGTGCGAACTTATTGTGTGTCTCCACTTCTTTTACAACTTGTAATTCTATCTCTATGTTCTTTCTATGTATAGCTGAAGAAACACTTCACAAGACCTTACAGGGACTTTGAATGTACTCCAGCTGAACTGAAAGTACTCAAGTACCAGTTGGAATATCGCGAGACCTTTGATAAGAGCCTGGCAGCCATTAGGAGTGCCGCTGTCCAAGACACCCATTATTACGACCTGTGCAGCTACTGGAACAGCAGGATGTTTGAGAACTGCACGGGCTATTTCCCAAATTACCACGAGGTTCAGATGTACCATGAAATCCTCCATCCTCTGTACAACGTAGGAGGCCATTGCTCTTGTAGAAATTCTCCCATCTGCCAGATAACATTTGTCAGTCAGTAGCCATGGGTGGTTCATGTAGTCTTTTTACAAGGTCACAATTAACATCATTTCTTTTCTTTAGCTATAGCCTATTATGCATTAATACTTTATATTTTATTTATGAATAGAAAAAATTCACTTAGCAAGTATGGAGTATTGTACAAAGATGATACATAGCTCATTTTAAAGTAAATCCAATGCTTACACCCAGTGCTCAGGCAAAACTATTTTTATTGCAAGTGGCAAAAAACATTTAGCTATAGACGCTTTTCAGCTCTATAATAATAGCCATAGCTTTTATAGTCTGAGCAGCAAAAAACAAAACAAAACAACAACAACAGGGAATTTTTACTAACCTGAGGTGGTCTGGAGAGAATCCCCTTCGTCTTTACACTCTGACCTCTTTTTGTGCTCTGATGTTTAAGGGCAGGGTCACTTCAGTGGTATGCCACTTCTTTTTAGTGCCAATCTAGAAGAAAGCAGGCAATGTGTGCCCCAGCTACTGGCTGTACATTTCATAGGTTTCTTCTAATTGTGTCATGCTAAGAAAGCTATATAAGAGACTATCTCCAACCAAGATATTACTATAATATAGTATATGGTACTAACACAAGTTATACATAATGCTTTAGCTGCAATAAAGGTCCAATATGATTAAAATTAATAAACATGGACACTAGCATTAAATAAACAAAACAAAACAACAACATATTGTTTAACTTTCTCATTACACCTGCACTTATATTATCTCTTAACATAAATATATTGTCTTAGAGATCAACACCATATTTTAGTTTCAATGATGAAACAATTATTGAACCTGCATTCATTGGTTTTCTACCACTTAATACAAACATGTCAAATATTTAAACATTACAATAGAAAGGTGAAAAACATACAAAAAAAAAAATTGTTTTAATCAAAATCTTTAACTAGTCGCTATCCAGTAACTCAATGATTCCTCGGTCTCCTTCATAATGGCTACCTTCAGTATTAGACTTCCTCCTTTTCACAGGCAAAAAAGTTCCAGATACAAATTCCTCACTATTGGACTGTAGTATCATAGTAGGTAAAGACCGCTTCTTTGATTTGTCAGGCCTTTCCTTTGAATTATGGGATGTAGTATCATCTATTGTACTTTTAGAGTTACAAAACTTGGGCAAAGTACGAGAATTAGAATCTTGCTTGCTCACTGTGCTTCCCTTCGCAGGCCCTCCACATTGTAGTGAATTTTCCATTGCTAGTTTGTCATTATCACCTGACATCTCAGTAGGAACTCTGACCCTAATGCTGACTTTACTGGTGCCTCTCCTCAAGGACTCGGCTTCAGAACCCAGTGCCATGTAGCTGATGGTGTTATACGGAGTGAAGTGGAACTCTTCTTTCAACACATTACCCACCAGAGCACGCAGAAGCACCTCCTCACAATCTTCCACATCTATGACCTTCTTCTCTTTCTTCAGCTTGTCCTTCCACATATCAATTAACTTGTTTGCTGTCACCCTCTTCTTTTTCTTCTCCTCTCCTGCTAAGATATCTACAAGAATTCTACACTCACTCGATATGTCCCTGCTAGAACAAGTGTACAGTTTCTTACGAGTATGACTAGAAAGGAAAGACTTCCCCGCCTCACTTCCACATGAAGCAGGGGATGACACAGGAGTTGGAGAGGCCAAAGGGTGCAAGGAACAAATATCACACGCCTCATCACAGTCAGATTCTTTCCAACGGTCACCAAAGCTACGAGCCAAAACAGCTCTACGGCACTCGGCCTTATTCAGACAATATTTCAACATGGCGTAAAGGTTCAGCAAGCCTGTGTGTTCTGTGAATATCATTGAACTTTGACGGAAACAGTCAGCAGCTCTGAAGTAGAGGATACAGTGTGCTTTGTTGCCATCACGACCGGCACGCCCACTCTCCTGGTAGTAGTTTTCTATGGATTTGCTCAGCGAGTGGTGGATGACAAACCTCACGTCTGATTTGTCTATTCCCATGCCAAAGGCAATGGTTGCCACAATGACCTATGAAATAATTGTGAGGTGTCATACAGGAGTCCTAGTCATCTACTTGGAACTATTTATCATAATTGTGAGGTGTCATACAGGAGTCCTAGTCATCTACTTGGAACTATTTATCATAGACTATCATATTACATACTGTATAAAACTTCAAACTTATAAACCAAAGCCATTGTTCTTGCTAAGTATGTATTGATGAATTTAAAGTTAGTTATTTCTCTCTCCTCTTTGCCACATAAAACTTAAAATTCACAATAATAGTTGACATACCTTTATAGAATTATTTAGCCACTGAGCATGCACTCTGGACCTTACTGCTTGTGGAACATCGCCATGGTAACATGCAGCCTTGATGCCTTGCTGGCATAGCTCGGAGCTGACCTCCTCAGTGTCCTTGCGAGAAAAGCAGTAAACAATACCTACCAGTACGTCACACACACAAACCATGGGTGACTTCATGAAAACATGACATCCACTAGATTATCTAGCTAAGGTGAAAAGCATTTTAATTAGCTGAACGAATACTCTGGACCTTTACCAAGAATATTGATAATTGGTGAAATAAAATACCGAAGTTAGAGCCAGGAGTCTAAATGCTGATATTTTTAATTATTGACTGTTACATACATTAACCCTTTGCGTACGACCGTCACGCATTCGTGACCGCCGTAACTTAACGTGCGCGTACGATGGTCACGAATCTGTGACATACCGGGTGCGTCAAGAGAATACGGCTGTCACGAATTCGTGACAAGCTCTTTTTTGCTCTGTTACTACAGATACAGAGCGCGTAGCGCGCTAAAACTTTCAGTAGCTTACATAGTATACATTTTGCAATCTCTATTCTACAAAATAAGTCTTATAAAATAAGTATAACTTATATCAAGTGCACCAACTAAATAAAAAAAAAATTTTCCCTACACTTTGTGTCTAGCTATTTTCAAATAGAACATCTACTAAGAAGTAAAGGCCTAAAGTAGCTAGAAATAAGCAAACTAAAACTAGAACTTACACTTGGGTGTGATTTCTCCTTTCATAAATATAAGCTAAAAAAATAGCTAACAAACTATGGCCTCCTCGATAATTGCAACAAAGTTTGTATTCAAAACAACTCTATAAACTATAAACTAACGAATTACCATAGCTACAACGCTAGAGGCCGATTATTTGAGGCCTAACACAAACGAAACACTCGCCCGTTTTCTTTTTCCACGTGTCGAACTCCACTGGTAAAACGTCGTCGTCTCGGGCAACTAATTGGTTTTACGGCGTGCGCGTATTTAATTACATAATTGCTCGCCCGCGTTCGTCCGCAAAGGGTTAAATACAACCAAAAATCATTTTAATGCATTCAAAACAGTCCAGTGACAGCAAGTTAAAACACTAAAAAAATTGTTTCATTATGTGAGCTATAGAATTAATCAACTTTTGAGATTAACGATAGACTTAATGTCTCTATTTAAACCCGAAATAGCAACAACATACACACTAACAGCTAATATTGTAGACTACTGAAATGCATACTAGGAGATGATAGCTCACCCACCACTCATTGAAGGAAATCTTCTCTTTATAAGTGCACACAGAGCTTCCATTTGAGCCTTGTGGTTGTTTTTCTTTAGCCTTACCTCGTACACAAGATTGGCTCTGTTATAAGATGCTCTGAATATCACGCATTCCTTCAAAGACAAAATCTGCTTCAGATCTTCGACTACCTTGGGAGTTGCTGTGGCAGTGAGACCAAGCAGCGGTACAAAAGGAAATTGTTTTTTCAAAATGCCAAGCATTTTATAGTCTGGTCTAAAGTCATGTCCCCACTGACTTGCACAATGAACTTCATCAATGACAATCCTGGAAAGGCCTCCTCTCTCGTAACACTTTTCCAGCTTCGACATAAACCGCTTACTTTTGGCTATCTTCTCTGGTGTAACGTAAAGAATTTTCAAAATTCCATCTTTTGATACCATAGCTGAGTGGACCTGGGAAACTTCACTCTGAGTACTAGAGGCGTTCAGTGTCGCAGCATCAATACCATATTTCCTTACCGATAGTAGCTGGTCTTCCATGAGAGACACCAGTGGAGATACTACCAAGGTTAAGCCCTGGTTTACCACAGCTGGCAACTGGTAGCAAAGACTCTTACCAGCTCCAGTTGGCATAATCAGGAATGTATCCTTGCTTGACAGAGTTGCATTAATACAAGAAGACTGAAGGGGTCTGAAGCCATCGATTTTAAAGGTAGACTTTAAAATTTTATTGATATTACTACTCCAAGGAAATTCACCTTTTTCCCAGTCTTGCGAATGCGAAGAACCACTTATAAATTTTAACGATTCGGAATTTATACTCGGCCTCGTCGTTAGCTCTTCCCGTTGAAGCTCAAGTAACTTTCGCCTTTGGGTAAGCTCTTCTTGTCTCTGAATAAGTTCTTCCTGCCTTCGCAAAACGGTATCCAGTTCATCTCGCACTGAAGCTAAAGCAACTAAAGTCTCAGTCAGCTCCTGTTCGACTTCATCCACATTCATAACGATTACTACCCAATCATCTAGCTGCCGTGAATTGGTCACGTGATTACAACGTGCAAAGACCGTTTTGTGCGAGAGAGATCCGCGCTGCCGTACAAATTCGGCCTACTTCTTAATGCTTGACTTGTGGAAAAGAAGGTTGCGGGAGACTGTGTGAGATTATTAATCGGTTGCGAGTTGTCCTGAATTGAATACAGACCGGTCAGGGACACGATGGACTCCAAGTTGGCAAGTTTTTTGAAGGTACACCAACATCGTGGTGGTAGTTGCGTGTTGGTGGTGTATGTGCAGCATTGACCATGTCTGTCTGTGTATCCACATTGTAAGGTCAGAAGGAGTGATGTTGTTTGAAAGAGTTTCTTCTTGTACAGAAAACTTTAACTTCATCAAAGCAAATGTGTCTCAGTAAAGTTTGTAAATTTGCGTTTCTTTCAAAATGGAAGGCATGTGCTTTAAAAATGATTTTTTTCAACCTTTGCAGGACATGCGTTCTATGGATTACGCTGATGAAAAGCCGGCCAAGAATCCTCCACCCAATGGGATAACTGCAGCTGAAATAGAGGCCATTTCGACGAAGGTTTGTTTATAGTCATGCTTAACAATTCACCAGATAATGTGGTAAAGGAATGCAGTGAGTTTTGGCAGATAAGATCATATCATTGTCCCAATGCATGCATTCTAATTTAAGTGTTGTTCAAGACACTGCTGTGATGGAAAGTCTTCATTTCTATATAATAAGACAATTAAAATGTATTTCATGTATTGACTTTACACTTGAGCAATTCTCTGTTGACATTATTGTGCAAGTGCTTAGGAGTTTTTATTATTTCTTAGACATATGCCACTTCAGAGCAGGAGGGTGCATCCAAAGGTTCTGAAGCTCCTCCCCCACCTGCTGACGGTGTAACTTATTGGCAGGCATTGGTGGACCCTAACACAAACCTTACTTACTACTGGAACTCGGCAACCAATGATGTGTCCTGGACTCTCCCAGAGGGTGGAGTCATTACATTGCCCATGGCGACAGAGCAGGTGGAAGCTAAGGAGAAGGAGCTGGAGATGGCCATGGAGAGTTATCCTTATTCTACCACTATTGCAGCCGAGTTCATCAAGCCAGGTGTGGTGACAAGAGTCTTACCAGTTTGTTGGTTTAATGGCAATACCAAATTTCAGGTTCTTTAAAATATATGCTTTACCGAACACTAATACTTGGCACAAGTAGTTTGTGGTAGCCATTTTATGTTGGTCTTCTCTCTGACGATAGTTTATAGAGACACAGTAAGTTTGGAGTAGGAGTTTGTGAGTAAGACTGGAGTGTATACCTTGAACTTCTGAACTGTTGTGTGTTTGTGATTCCTTCTTTTTCCTCCCTTCCCAGCAACAACTACTACTACTACTACTGCTGCTAATGATAATGGGGCAGCATCTTTGGTTTCAACAATTGGGAAAAAGCGACCCAAGTCTTCTCCAGGGAAGCCACTGGAGCAAGAAGCTCAGCTATCTCTCAAGAAATCACGGCTGAACAATGATGATTCTAATTCTTCCAACAATGCATCAATGTTAGAAGACAGACCTTCAACTGCTCAGACACTGCCAGAGGAAAATATGAAGGTGCAAGGAACTAAGTCATAGAACTCTAATGTAGTCCTGTGCATGTTGTCATACATGGCTAATCATATTGCCTCTTCTCTCTCTCTCTCTCTCTGTGTTGTGTAGATTCAAGTAAACAATATGGTGGCCCTGCTGTCTAAGAAGCTACAGTCTCTGCAGCCTTTAGCGCCTAATTCTTCACAGCTGGAAACGCTCTCCATACAGCTTCAAGTGAGCGTGTGGTAATCCTTGTCCAGAATTGGGGGCATTTAAGGGGTGTGGTGAGAGTGAACATACCCATTAAAGGAAGTGTCAGCTTATGGGCAAGTTTAAAAGCATTACTGTTGTTTTGAGACTTCATTTTTTGAATATTTTTTTTAATTTTTCTGTCAGACGAGACAAACCGATTGGAATGAGGGCGGAGTCAGCACCAAGTACATGCTTGAGAAACTCAGGAAGATGAACGAAGATATTTTTATGTTTGAATCGTCTTTGCTACCGGGAGACCAAGGCTTTTCTACTTCTGACAAGTAAGTCATTTGTTATATGTTTTATCTTAGCTATTTTTCAGCATGGTAAGGTTGCTCAAGTCCAGACAGGATGAGTTCATAATTCTGTATAGTTGGTATCTAATAGGTGTCGTGTCATCTGTGAAAATAATGACAGTCATTTAAATTTCAACTTTAAATCGCTATTGATTGGCGTATGTCCCCGGTTAATGGTAGGTTATTAGCATTTCTGTGTTTTAAAAAAATCCATACTGTACTGTTCTTCTTCAAGCATCTTCATAGAAATGGAAATATTCTGCGTTATGGTGCTGGGGTAGGTTTTCTTTTGAAGGATTAAAAAAAATGTCATGCTTTCTATTTAAAGCACACATTTTCCTTGTGAAGGATTAGCACCTGGCATATGGTCTGACTGGTTTATGGTAGGTGGTGTGTATGATTGGTGTACGTATATCATCATAAACTAGCACATTTTGTTCACATGTGTCAAACAGCCTCGTTCAAACTAGTTCCAGGAATATGCTATGCGTAAGGTAAGTGGTTGCCTATGTTACTGTTAGCAACCAGTGGCTCTGTTTTATGACTATTTCTGTTAGTTATAGGACGGTAGTTTATTATTGTTTTTATTTTGTTGCGCTAGTGAGACCACACTTGATATACCTGAGGCAGTGACAAGTGAACTATCCACAGAGACTCAGGTGGCTAGCCTGTTGGAGGTACAGCAGCCTCCTGGGCCACAGGAGGAGGAAGGAACTTTGTCAGTAGATCCACAGCTGTCTCAGTATAGAGAAAGAGAAGGAGGTGCAGTGAGCCAATCGACTGGGGAAGTAGAATGTAGTGGTAGTTCTGCTGTGCTGCATTCAAATGCACCATTTCCAAAGGTACGCTATTAGTTTATGGTTACCATGGTATATCGGGGAGGGGGGGGGGGGCTGTTTCCCCAAGCCTCCCAGCTTCCCCCCCCCCCTAAAATTATAACTTTAGCTCAAAATTATTTTGTGCTAAAAATTTACTCTCAAAGATTTAAAGAAAAACATCTTTTCTTCCTTGTAACTAAAGGGCAGTGGATTTGTTGAAACTTCCCTCTCAAACAAAATTTCTAGATAAAACCTGATTACTGTGTCCATGTGGTCATATATTATGCTAAAGTCAGGAGAGGAATAGAAGCCAAAACTGATGTATTCCTGGTGGGATGTGTGTGTAGTGTGCAATTAGTTGTGGAGGCTTGAGGCAATCAAGTAATGTATCTATCAGAGGTAATGTATCTATCAAGTAATGCATCTATATAAGTGTACGAATGATTTACTCTCTGTTAGGACTTTCCTGAAGAAGATACTACGGACAGCCCGGGGCCATACCCGTCGGAAGTCCTAGGTCCAAGTTTACCTGCAGTTTCTGGAGCTTTGTCAGAAGCCAAGGTAGAACCTGAGACTGGAATGCCTGAGGGAGAGCCAGCTGACTATGAGGATGAGAGAGTGGGCGGGGCTAGTGAGGAGGCGGGTCACTACTGGCACGAGAGAGCTGGAGGCTGGCAGAAGAGGGAAGAAGGGCACGATGAAGAAGAACCAAGAGAGTTGGCCACCCATAAAAGGGTTGAGAGTTACGGAGTTGAAGATACTGCTGGCAGAGATAAGGATTCTATGAGTCATTCAACGGAGAGGATGAATTATGAGAGGATTGTAGAGGACGTGTCAGACAAAGATGATGATGATGATGTTGATTACAAGTAAGTTGTTCATTAGCAGAGGTCTTAGTGATTATTGATACGATGGTTTTGTGAGTATTGTTGTAATTGTGTTGGAATATTTTGTTGAGGGTAAAGAATATGACCTTTGTTCCCTCATGCTGGGTGTCTCAAAGGTAGTGGGTGGCCTGAACTTATGTTTTTCCCCCTTTTCTTCATCCACTCTCAATTTATCATTGCCACAGGTTGGGAACTCAAGTACAGCCTCAGGCCGTGCAGGAATCAGAGGAAGAAGGTGTGTGGGTCGAGCCTGGTAAGGAGAGGAGTGAGGGTGAGCTTTTGGACGACTCTTCTGATAGTTCTGGTGATGAAGACACCAGCAGTGAGGACAGGAGTAAAGACAGCAAAGAGAAATTTGGCCCACGGGAGGAAAGCAGGTGGGACACTTAGTTTGTGTTATCTGGTTTATTTGCTACTACCGAGTGCCCCGCCCCTCAGTGGAGCTTGAAGTACACTGTACTAACTTGCAATAGCATAAGGTTTTTTTTATCCATTGTTCGTAGTCTCTACTTTTCTTGACCCATGTATTCATGAATACACACACACACACACACACACCAGTCACTCTCTTTCTTCCTGAGCCATCTCAGCTCTTATTATCCTTCTCCTTTTCTCTCTTCACTTCTTTTCTTTTGTCTATTTCTCGTACTTGTCCGTCTCTCAGTCCTTCTATCCATGATATGGACTTGGGCTTTGTGAAACTGTTACCTTTACAGTGTCTCTATCTGTAACATTAAGGTGGGGCTTTATTGGGTGGTGGGTGTCAATGTCCAGGTCTGTGGGTATGGCAAGGTGTGTTTGTGTGTGTGAGTGTTTTTTTTTTGTTGTTGTTGTTGTTTTTTGGTTGTGTGTAGTTCAAAAAAGAATGTGAAAGATAGCTATGAGAAGAGTGAGGGTGAGTTGGATCAGGACACTTCAGAGGATGAGAAGTCAGAAGGAGAGCTGGATGATGATAAAGAAGAAGTGTGGGAGGAGAGGACAGACTATCGAGCAGACAGAGGGAGGTGAGAGTACACACAGTGTGCTGTGGTTGGTTGTGGGCTTATCATGATGAGTCTAATATTGGGATGCAGTGTCATGGTGGATGGGGACTTTTGTGAGTGCAAATTGCTGAATTGGATGTAAATGACGAGGTTTTGTTGGTATTTGTTGTGAATGAAAGTGTTGGTGGCGGGAGTGATGTGATGTATAGTGTGATTGCTAGCTATGGATGCAGCCAAGTCAGAGCTTGGCCCGTTCTATTTCTTTTGTGCTATATTCCTGGCTATTTCATCGCAGTCATGTCAAAGAAAATTTAATCAGAGTTGTATCTCCAAAGTTTTGTTGGGGAAGAAGCTCGGGCAAGTCCACTGCCCTATATCAAGTTAAAAGGGAAAGAGGAAATTTAGTTTGTTATGAGGAGGGTAATTAGCATGAGATTGTTAGGAGCTAAACGCTGTAAATTTTGTAGTTTGGAGTTCATTCTCAATAGCATACTGCATATAGCATGCCCGTATGAGGCACAGGGGAGAGGAAGCTGAGAAGTTTGGAGAGGGAGCTGGGAGTCTGGAAACAGGATCCCCCACTGTATTGAATTCTGTGTATGGAATCTTTTCAAGAGTGTTTTTATTTTGACTCTTTCTTTGTGTTTCAGCCACTCCCACAGACGACAGAACTATCGGCCACAGACTGCCCATGATCAGGACTCTGATTTCTCCGACTACACATCTTCTCGTAGAGACCGGAGAGAGCAGCGCCATTACGACTCAGACTACTCCGACGAGTACTACTCCTCGCGAAACACTCGACACCATCACAGGGAACACAAGAACTACAACCGCCACTCCAGGGACAGATACAAGGATGAATCGGGCCACTCCAGGGACAGGTATAGGGATGAATCGGGTCACTCTAGGGACAGATACCGGGATGAGTCAGATTACTCGGACGAGTACTCTCGTCGACGTGAGCGTGGACGCTATGGTGACGGGTATGAGCAGGATTACTACAAGAGCTCTCGTTACGGGAGCAAGTCCTCTAGATCTAGTAAAACCTACGGCGAAAGTGGTAGTAGCAGCCGTTATCAGCACTCACGACGTGCGTACGATTCTGACAACGAGCGGGAACATGATCGTCACCGACGCCACTCCTCTGGCAAGCATAGGAAGAGAGATCGGGAGAAAGATAAAGACAGGAAGAAGAAGCAGGATCACTGGGGCTCCTCACAGAACAAGGATAGCGAAGGAGAGGAGAAGAAACCGGCTGCTTCTGTCCTGATTGGCAAAGTTGGTAAGATAGGTACGGTGAGGCTTTTGGGAAAAGAGAAGAAAGCTGAAGAAGGTGCTGATTCTACCAAACCTGGTGAGAATGCTGCACCATCCTCCACCTCAATGCCCTCTGGAGCTGTGGGAGCCCCGCCTCCTCTCCCCCCTGCCGCTGAAATGCCTGCCTATCAGCAGATGTCTGCTACGTATTATCAGCACCCGAGCACAGGGGAGGTGCCGTATTATCCCACTTATGGTGCTGCCTATCAATATCCAGCTTACTCGACGGCCCAGACGTACCAGCAGCCTCCACCTCCAGCACAGCCTGTGGAGGAGCAAGAAGAGGAACCACAGAAGCAGCAAGCAGAGGAAGGGTGGATATGGATCACCAGTGCTGATGGGACTCCTCAGTGGGTGAAGGCAGACACTGCTACCACCACCACTGCTGCCACCACGACCAGCAAGCAGGAGGAGGGTGACAAGACTTTGAAAAGCCAGCAGAAAGATTGGGGAGAAGCGAATCCAGCTCAATGGGGTGGGACTGACCCGGTTCAGTGGGCTTCCATGCACGCCATGCCTCCTCCCCTTCCACTGGAGGAACCTAAACCTGATGAACCGAAGCCAGAGGAACCTAAGTTACTTGAAACGGAGATGTCAGAAGAAGCAGTGGCGAATGGTGATGGGATGTGTAGTAAGGAATCACTGGAGTCAGGAGCACGGGAGCAGCATCAGGAGGAGGCAATGGAAGGTCAGGTGGTTGTAGCTGAGGGACAACCAGTACAGGCTAGCACTTCAGAGACCACAGACCAGGCTCTGACTGAAGGAGCAGCGTCTGATCTTCAAGGTTCCAATCAGCTCCACAGTGCTGGGTCAGCGACTGGTGTTAATTCTGACACATTGCACTCTGTGCCTATTGGAGAGGCTAGTACACAAGGAGGGACTGATGATGAGCAGAAGGCTGGAACAGAGATAGCTGATTGTGAAATGGAGATTGAATCTAACCATGGATCTCCGATTGCCTCTGAAGAAAACGCTGCCCCAATGTCGAATGCAATTAGTGGAGGTGATGCATCTGGACCCACAGATATTGGACAACTTCCTGAAGCTCCAGTGGCAAGCACTCTTCCGGTTTCCACAAGTGACCAGCAAGCAGCGCAAGACCAAACTACAGTATCGGTGACTCCAAGTCCTTCGACAGAACTCGTTACCACCTCCTCCATGGAAGTAGCTCAAGGAGATGTTACTACACTTGTATCTGTTGTTGGTGCCCCTCCTACTGCTGCAGTTCCACCTCCTACTGCTGTAGTTGAATCAAGTTCTGAACCTTCTTCACAGCAAAGCTCAGATCCCTCTGTATCTTCTAGTGAAGCTGTCACCTCTCAAGCTGCTATGGCCACATCCTCATCTGCTGTGTATTATGCTTCCACGGCAGCACCCGTGGCAGCAGCTCCTCCCCCTCCTGTAGATGCTGCTTCTTACAACTATGCAGCAGCATATGGCCAGCCTGCGTATAATTATGCCTATGCCCAGGGCTACAATTACGCTTACATGCAGCAACCAGCAGCCTATGGCGCGTACGGCGTACAAGCCGGTGCCCCTGCTTATTACCAAGGAATGTACCCAGCTCCAGGGACGGCTGTGTACGGGACATACCCCCAGACTTACTATGCTGCCACCTCGTACAGCAGCGTTCCTCCTCCTACTTTTCAACCGTCTATGGTGAGTTTCACACAAGAATTAATTAAAGAGAGGAAGAAAGGAGAGGGAAGTAATACTGTTGTGTTAAATAATGATTGAATGACAACACTGCACATTTGGTGGTTAATGTTAAGTAATTGTGTTAGGACATGAGGAGTGGCAATAGATCTGACATTTTGCTGCTCTCCAGTTAATAATAGCAACTGATGCACTACTTGTGCTCTGGGATATAGACAATGTTATTTCGGAGTGCACTCTCCCGTTATTTATATATTTACTTGTTTATTTACTTTTGTATGTGTATAGAGCACTGTAACTACAGCGACATCTGGTGCAGACACGGTAAGGGGTAGATAAGCGAAATAGATAATTGTAGAATCTTGTTACTTGTATGAGTACACATTTTTGTATATGAAGTTGTATAGGTTAGTTGTATGCTTTACGCTTATTTATGTTCCCTTTACCTTGCTCAACGTAACAGACTCAACTGGCCAAGAGTGCAACGAAAGATAAATCTTCCAAGAGCATGATGGAGCAATGGGCAGCCTTCAAGGAAGGAAAGGGGAAATCATAGCATCATGTCATTGTGGAATGTTTTTGTGTATATTCTGTACATTTGCTTACTAACAATTCATGCTGTAATAATTATTTTAAAAAAATCATGTTAATCTGCTGGGAGACTAGTGGCAGCGTTCATGTTACACTTCTAGAAGGAGCAAGCGGGAGGTGATAATTAAATGCCTAGAAGTGCAGGATGTGCAGACTACTTTGTGCCACCTTGCCCGAGTACATGTGAAGATAGATTGCTAGATGTATTGGTTTTATGGAACTTGTTCCTTGTAGCCAGACTGCGCTATAGGACCATGAAAAGCTTGTTCTAGGTTAACATTGTGAGCGCTGTGTTGTAGATAATGAACAGGAGCTTTACAATGGCTGTGTGCTCCTTTCTTTTTAATTAAACATTGCACTTCTGAAGAGATTAATATCCTGGTTCGTGTGTGATTGCCAAGGTAGGCCAAGCTATTCACAACCATTCAATCAAATCTATGGAATAAATCCAGCAATTCATTGGATGTTTAATTTACTTCATGGACTTGCTATTAAATAATATGAATAACTAGAAAAGTGTAGATGATATCAATGCTGATGATTGTATAACAAAGATGACGAGAAAAAAAATGCACTGCAGACAATAAATGGAACAGGTATACATTATGATGTGCACCAGAATGGATTGAGAACAAACAAACAAACATCACAAATGTGTTTCTATATTGATTGATGTGCAGCTGTCTGTAGTATCGTCATGGGGACTGGAAGATAACAACGATGGATAATTGTTCAAATGGTGATGACTGGTGTGCTCATCGGGTGTATCAGTGGAGGGAGTAGAGTGCATGATGCTGGGATGGGTGGTGGTGGAGGAGGAGACAATGTCTTGCCTGATGCCTGTGAATTGATCAGAGAAAGTGCTGCTGCTGCTATCCCTGTTCTGATGATCTGTGGTGGTGTAGATAACGTTCTGCAGATGGCCGCCACCGCTGCCGGGACGATGCAGGTCTTCTGAAGTGTCAGTTGTCGTGCAAGTGGACAATCGATGGTCTTCTGAAGAAGACGGTTCGCTGGAGCTCATCCTGGTGATGGAGATGTAGTCTGCAGTTGCGGAAGATTGGGGATGGTTGGATGAGAATGATGAGAGGTGGCAATTAGGGGAGGATGTCACTGATGCAAAGAGGGGTGTGTTAAAACGCTCTTCAACCGTTGCGAACACACTGGTTTGAAGCGGACTGAGAGAGCAGTCGTTCAATGACAATATATCGGACCAGCTTGAAGACTTCCTCCTCAGAGTGGAAGGCTGGATGATGTCAGATTCAGCATACTCATAGCTGCACTTTCGAGTCCTTTCCCTCGTTGAGTCCTGTAACGTTTTTGTGCCGACATTTTCTGACATATTTTCCTGAGGCATGGAGTTGCTACATAGAGCTTTGTGAATGACATGGTCCAGATCTGTGACTCTCTCCATGTACTGAATCGAGTCGTGGGCATCCACGTAATCATCCAAGGATGAATCAGAAAATGTATCATCATCTTCTTGCTCTCCTGCCAGATTGGGAATTTCGCTCTCTGCATCATCCTCCTTTACCACAGACAGTCTTCGAAGATTGGATTCTTGGCTGCTGGTTAGTGGGTGTGACTTGGAGTCCATTGGCGAACTACTGATTACAGACTTGCAGTCCAACTCGCTATCTCCTTCCTCCTGCAAATCGGGCAAGCTACTGGTGTTGCTGGAGTATTGGGAGCCTAACCTGAATGGCAAGACACAATGAGGAACACACTGCGATCGCAAGCTCCTGTGGCCGTGACCAGAAGTATTTAAGGTGGAGCCAAACCCAGGTGGGAGTGAAGCCCGCCGTCCCAGATTACACCCCACAGGAGGTGTGAACGTAGGCGACGGGACATTTTCAACAAATTGGACCACAAGGCTGTTTGATCGACGACTTTGCCTCATCTTGGTCAGTTCTTCGGCTGTACGGCTTTGGCTGGAGCTCATACGAGAGGTTTGCACTTCTGAATTGAAAGCACTGGCAGTCCTTCGCAGCCTCATGCTGTGGTGCGGAGGAAAGGACGTCACCTTGTCGTTGGAACGCTGAAAGATAGTCGCAAATTTCTGCCTGAAACGACTGGTGAAGATGGCGTAGATGAAAGGGTTCACGCAAGCATTCAGCGGAATCACAAATACGAGGAAATACTTTGCCTGAGCTGCAGTAACCAAGGGAACGCCTGCAAGAGCCAAGAAACCAATGAGGGCAGTCGGCGCCCAGCAAAAGAAAGCAGTGAGGATCAGGACCGCAATCTTCGAAGCAGCAATCAAGATGTCCTTCCTTCTCTGGGGCATGTATGTGGCTGGTGTGTTCCTGCACGCGCTTGTGAAGATGTACACATAGGAGAGCAAGATTATCACGAAGCCAACCATATTTCCTGTCAAGATGATGCCAATGTACAGCTTGTCAATGAAGGTTTCTGTTACATACGGCAAACACACGGCCACTCTGTTGTAGGAGTTGATGCCAACCAGAGGCAGAGTGGCGAGGAGTATAGCCAGGAACCAACCTACAGCACACATCACCATGGCTACACGCTTCTTCCTAACATCGTCTTGATTGAAAGCAGATGCAATGGTATAAACCCTTTCTAATGTAAGAATCACCAAGATGAATACGGAGAGCTCGTTGGAGAAGATGGCAATAAACCCAGCTGACTCACAGCCAGCCCCCAGTTGCCAGTCTAGTGCAGATTGGTAGAAAGTGCCACTGCCAAAAGTACGAACATCTACAGTAGCCAAAAATACGAGATACAGCCCCATGCAGAGATCAGCAAACGCCAAATTACAAACCAGAAATTCACTGGGCTCGAGTTTCTCCTTGGAGACGATCCCCACGAAGAGGACAGTGATGTTCCCCAGCAGAGCAATGACCCACACGGCCCATATGGCAACACGCAGTGCCCACGGATGCATCAGGTTCTGACAAGGGGTCAAAGGAGTCTCAGCTGGCTTGCACACCACCTCATCCAAATACTCAAAGACGTAATCGAACCCACTACTGGAGGTGACAAACACGTGATGTTCAGCGATGTAACGCTTTATTCCCTCCATTTCTTCCCGAAGCCTGGTCAGATTAGCAGCACGTGTTACGTATATGTGAAGTCTACAGTCCTCATCTATAAGAGTCAAGTAAATGTGAATAAATGTGTATGGAGCTTTATCAATGATGAGTTCATCAACTTCCTTGATATGCTCTGTACAGCCCGTTTTCTCAGGAGGAGCAGTAGGAATAATATCGGTGGGTGGGATGTCATACTGCTCAATGATTTCTTGCTCAGCATCTGGTCTCTCCAAGACAGGTATGATGTAGTTCTTCCAGACACAGCAGTGATAGGAGTACGTGAAGTAGATGAAGTTTGCCCTCGGAATCTGGTACTGGCTAGGCACTTGGTGCAGGTCCCATAAGTTTTGCATCTCCAGTGTTTCCATGAGAGGGAATCCACCTCTAGGAAGAGTCCAGCTGTGCAACCTAACATTGTTGGACAGATTGAACCGTTTGAGGTCAGAAGGAGATGTAAAAGCTTTGCCATCTATCACTCTGACATCGTTGTCATTGAGATACAACAAATCCATTCCTACTTGTTCAGTGAAAGTACCTTCATGGATCTGCTGGAGTCGATTATGACTCGCATTGAATTCAATAAGTTGGACCATCTGACTCAAATCTGGCAGTTCGGTGAGTAGGTTGCCCCCAATTCTCAAGTACTCCATGTTGATATTCTTGGTGAAGATGTCTGGATGCAAATAACTGATAGAGTTGTCACTGATATCCAGTTTGTTAAGTAAAGTCATGCCACGCATGGTGATGGGGTGCACAGAGGTCAACTCATTCTGAGCAATTTCAAAATCGACCAATTCCCTGCAGTTCAACAGGGGAAGATCTTTGATTCGATTGTGGTTGACCTCCAGAACAGACAATTCTGAGTCTGAACTGCAGTAACCCTCAGAAAGAGAAGAAATCTTGGCTTGGTTAACGATCAACTCGTGCAAATTAGGGAGGTGGAGCAGGTTGGGAAGCTGGGTGATACTTGTGTATTCCATCTCCAAAGACTGTAACTTTTCAGCTTCAGCAAAAGTGTCATCATCGGCAGAAAATCCACTTAAAGGGTTCCTCGACAGGTGCAACACTTTCAAATTGGTCATGTTTGTAAAAGATGACCTTGTCAGAGAGGAGATGTTGTTTCGGGTTAGAAACAACCTCTGCAGGAGAGGGCTGTGCAGTCCGATGTGTGGCACGGATTCCAGGCAGTTGTCAGTGAGATCGAGTACCTCCAAACTCTCAATCCCATCCAGTCCTGTCTCCATGCTCTCGTCTGTGAGGTGGTTGTCAGACAGCAGAAGGTGAGAAATGCTCAGGTTACTGAACGGAGAGCCCTCCAGTCTCTCTATGCCACAGTTAGTCATCTGCAGCTCAAACCTGCCACTGGTTGGCTCCGTTATCAAATTCTTGAATTCAAAATGGTGGACCACTGGGATGTTGTTGTAATTCAAATATCTAAAAGAAAACACGTACACACGGCAATAAACATTAATTAAAAAGTTAATATTCACATAAACAAAAATGACGTGAGGATTAGTAAGCAACTCACAGCCTCTCATATAAAGTGAGTTTCCTGAAGGCGGTCTTTCTAATGTCTGAGATGTTGCACCTCTCAAGGTAGCTGCAGTTGTAAGAGAAACAATGGAATCAAAGTAACAGTTTAGACTGAGTTAATTGAGAGCTTTGCTATTTCCACTTACAGACTCTTCAATCTGAGACCCCTGAAAGGCGTACCCTTCAGCACTGTGAGATTGTTTCCGTTGAGATTCAGAGTTTCCAGCCCTGTCAAACTATCAAAGCTTCCCTTCTCAATGGACTGTATTCCACAACTTTCCATGCTCCTGCAGAGAATAATAAACAGAGTTAATCACCAACTATACTAACAAAACAACAAACAAACAGTACCAACTAAGTTGTTGGAGCCGACTTACAAAATTTTCATATTAGGCATGAAATCTTCAAACATACTCTTAGTCACACTGACAAAGTAGTTATTATCTAAATATCTGAACAAATAAAGAGAGAGAGAAAGGCAAAAGTAACAGGTATGAGTCAGTGCATCAGGAATGTGACTCACAAATTATTCAGTTTGCTGAATTGGTCAAATCCAATACTTGTGGAGTTGAATTCTGTTAGTCCAGTATTAGACAAGATACTGTAAGAAGAAAATATACAAACAAAAACAACAACAACAGTACATTGTTAAAAGGGGCAAAAATCACACACACACACACACACACTTACAGTTCAATCACGTTGTGAAGGTTTCCGCCAATGAAGGCTCCAGAGATGTCCCTCAACGGATTATTATTCAACCTCAGTTCATCAACCTCGAGGAGATCGAGCAAAGTTCGAGGCACTTCTGCCAAATGATTCAAACTGAAATCCCTAGAATTTCAATTGTCAAAGCAAGATGATCATGATTGGGTAAAGGGAAGCATACACAACTGACTCGCACTAACAAAACTTCCACTTACACTGTGTTCATCTCTCTTCTGGCTCGCAGCAAGTTACTCGGAACAGACTTGAGGCTGTTGTTGGACATTCGCCTAACCAACAAAACAATTTCATCTGAAAAAATAATTGACCAACACAAGCAAAGAGAGGAGTGTTCTAAAACCCCTGAGAAAAAAAAAAAAAAAAAAAAAAAATAATAAAAAAATGAACAATAGCAATAACAACAAATACTTCAATTTATTTAACATTAATATTCTACATACACCCAGCCTTCCTAATATTCTACATACACCCAGCCTTCCTAACATTCTACATACACCCAGCCTTCCTAACATTCTACATACACCCAGCCTTCCTAATATTCTACATACACCCAGCCTTCCTAGCATTCTACATACACCCAGCCTTCCTAGCATTCTACATACACCCAGCCTTCCTAACATTCTACATACACCCAGCCTTCCTAATATTCTACATACACCCAGCCTTCCTAGCATTCTACATACACCCAGCCTCCTACATTCTACTACACCCAGCCTTTCCTAGCATTCTACATACACCAGCCTTAACCTAACATTCTACATACACCCCAGCCTTCCTACATTCACATACCCCCAGCCTTACTAACATCTACATACACCAGCCTTCCTAACAGTCTACATACAACACCCAGCCTTTCTAACATTCTACTACACCAGCCGTCCCTAACATTCTACATACACCCCTCCTTCCTAACATTCTACATACAATACCCCCAGCCTTCCTATATTCTACATACACCCAGCCCTCCTAACATTCCTAACATTCTACACAAACCCGCCTTCCTAACATTCTACATAACACCCAGCCTTCTAACATTCTACATACACCCAGCCTTCCTAACTTCTACTACACCCAGCCTCACTAACATTCTACTACCCCCAGCCTTCCGAACTTCTACATACACCCAGCCTTCCTAACATTCTACATACACCCAGCCTTCCTAACATTCTACATACACCCAGCCTTCCTAACATTCTACATACACCCAGCCTTCCTAACATTCTACATACACCCAGCCTTCCTAACATTCTACATACACCCAGCCTTCCTAACATTCTACATACACCCAGCCTTCCTAACATTCTACATACACCCAGCCTTCCTAACATTCTACATACACCCAGCCTTCCTAACATTCTACATACACCCAGCCTTCCTAACATTCTACATACACCCAGCCTTCCTAACATTCTACATACACCCAGCCTTCCTAACATTCTACATACACCCAGCCTTCCTAGCATTCTACATACACCCAGCCTTCCTAACATTCTACATACACCCAGCCTTCCTAACATTCTACATACACCCAGCCTTCTTTGAGATTCAGTCATTATACACGAATGCACCACATGCACACCCACACACTACACATTCACAGCTTCATTCTCCAGACACAACTGAAGGCAACATTTTGAACACTCAATTACCTCACTGTTGTAGAATCAGCAAAACAACACACCCACCAATAGATGCTGATAATACACACGTCATGCACACATACACACACTCTGCCACAAAGCCACCCTGAGGGAACAAAAAAGAAGAAGACAGTTTGCCTGGCAGTTTATAGGAGTTGCACGTTAGGGAAGACAACACACCCACATGCCCATCCTCCACCTGCCCACCCTCCACCTGCCAACAGCGAGCAAGTCTGGTAACAAGTCTAATATGCCAAAAAGCCAAGGAGACACTCTGACTAGAAGGTGCCTTGCACGGGCTGCAATGAGAAGACAGACAGACATTCCATCCCCACACACGCCAAGAATGCTAACGAAATCCAAAACACCGGCAACACGGCTAAACTCCGGCAATTCTTGGATGTTTCACTAGAAAATGAAACTGGTAAAGGAGCCAAAGTGAATACAAAATCTCATTGATGTTACTATTCGACCCACTTGAACCTAACAAGACCAAGTTATTACCTTACCGCCTGCCAGCAACAAACACAACGGCCACGTAACGTTGTATTGTTAATAGGCACTTTTATGTACCACAGAAGCTACATCAAAGCAGTCACGTACCTACGTACGTTCCTCACTCCAGCATACACCCAACTAAAATGCTGCGTTAAACAACCATCAAAGACCCTCCCACTCAACCATCGCTAGTGGCAATGGTTGGTACCATGTAATAACTCTCATATGGTACTGTACCGTCTTGCACACTCGAGCTTCAAAGTGAAGTTATGCACAAGTTGATGAAGAAAATAATTCCATACACACACTCCAGTCAGAACAAAACAAACAAAAAAAATACAACTCATCAAAATCTCATGGAGGATACTAAATAGAATATTTACATACGTACATAGCTATAACAACTGAAATAAACAAACAAATACACAATGGGATGTTTCCAGCATTCGATTCATGGAATACTCAATAACTACCAATACTTCATCAGACACGCCCACATATGCACAGCTCATTACCCCATTTAAGTGCGTAGCACGCACACACGCACACACACTATAAACTCCAATGACTCCAACTTCCTCTCTAAACTCACATACGACAGAAGTAAATGCAATCACAGCCAGGATCAATTTAAGACACTAATTTTTTTTTTTTTTTAATGTGGAAATGTTTAGTAAGTTGTAAGAGAACAGGCAAGTGAAGGAAGCCTTACAACTCCATCCAAAGTCCACACCAAGTATTCTCCTCATACACTTGCATGAATAGCAAACAATTTGTACGTGAACATTCTTCTGTTAACCCAACACTTCCACAAATTTGTCCTTCTGGGTACTGTCAGTGATGGGGCGCACACTGAGGCTGCTGGATCGTATACTTCCCATGTTCCGTGTAGCAGTTATGGGATGGAGAGAGAAGTAGCTAGCTGTCCAGTGGTAAAGACAGATCATGGCAGGAAGTTTGGGACAAATGAACACAACGCAGGGCTGCTGACTGGAGGCAGCAAACTACCTAATAAATAGAAGCTGGTCGATTGAGCTGATACACATGTGAGGCTTCTCTCTACACTGCCTGAAGCTGCTACAAGCACGCATTGGAGTTGTAACTCTCCACTACCCTAACACACACACACACACAGATGCCTACGTGCAGCTCACTATATTTGCAGAGTATTCTCTAAGGGACATGCTCATGTCTATGCGGTTGAGAGACAGGAAGTGGACGGACCACTTCATAAGCAAACAACACTTCAACAAGCAGTCTACACACAAAACACAACACTACAAAAAAAGAAAGAAAAAAAAAGCCACCCTTAGAAACAGATTAGATTTACCCCGCCCACCTATCCCCATACTTCCTTCTCCAACTCCCACTTATTTCTAGTAACGTTCTACGCTAGCATTACAAGATGTACTTTCTTCCTTTCTCCGAATGGGACATCATCTGCCGTGGGCGGCAATTGGACCACCAGCAATTTCACGGTGAACAAGGCCACTGTGCTTACAGAGACGCAAGGCACTAAAGACATTCAGAGTTAACCGCTTGCTGTGCTGGATATTGCTTAGATAGGCAGGTAGGCAGGCAGGTAGCCACTCAGAGGCTGATGCTTTCACTGATTGTTGCTCAGGGGACTACCTTGCAGTCATTGTAAGGATTCAATGTTGGCACCTCTTCCTAAACAAGGTATAAAGAAGCCATTCGTGCGAGACACTGCTACACATCTTGGGCATCCCATAATGTGCTGCCAAAGGACAGACAAGGACCACCCAGCTGCCAACTGCTCATTGGAAACAAGACATAAAACAGAAAATCTACGAACAAGTGGAACATGAGAACGACAGATATCTAATGCACCTGAATAGCATGCACACACATACACACTTTAAAAACATGCTTAACTCGCACATATAAAATTGTTAAGAAATCAAAATCAAAGGGTGCTAAAACTTTGTATTAACATGAAAATGTGCTTTAAAGTTGCGTGAACTAAATTATTACTATTTTTTTCAGGTGAAATGAAAGTCGTTAATTAGTCAACTGTAGACAAGACAAGTTATTGAGAAGTTGTCATCTTAACTTACAGAACAGCCAGGGACGTGAGATCTTGGAATGCATTGTCCTCCACCGTCTCTATCCTGTTGTGGTCCAATATCCTACAATAGCAACAACAGCTGAATAGCCACATACTCTCATGCACACACACGCACAGCAGGTAAGACCGGCATGATTCAACCTTAAGCCCTCCCATATTACCACTAGCTCCTCCTACTTACAAAACTCGGAGTTTTCCGAGAAACTTCAAATCTTCATATGAAATTGACGACAACTGATTGCCAGTTAAATCTCTAAAAAACAAAAACAAAAAATAAATATTAAATAAATAAATAAATACAACAAAAATAATACAACATTCTAATACCCAATAACTTGTCACCCAGACTTATACCTACAGTGGGTAGCCCTCACACTAACATTATAGCTTCCTATCAATCCAGCACCAACTCAGAGAGAATATAAACATCCTATTCTAATGCAATAGTGGTCTACGAGTCACCATCTGGCAATTACTCACCACACTGATCTACTTATCCTACATACCCCTTCCTCTAGTGCCTCAGCAGCCATGAGACATATAGTTACTAACCTTGCACTAGAAGGCCAGAAAACAACAATGGGCTACATTGGGCACCCGCTAAACTCAACAACAAATACCTGCTCTAATTGCCAGCAAATACCACACAGTCTATGGAACAATGGGATAGAGGTAGACAGGGATGTTATGGAGAAAGGAAGGAAAGATGAAGACTGTGGGTAGCAGAGAAATGTCCCAATGAACACTTGCTATACATTTAAAAAAGACAATCTAAAAAAATTGCTGTGTGTGCCCTTAGGGTGTTAAGATAATTATAGGATAGAAATGCAGCTGCTGGGGTACATATCCCTTTACACTCCTCACAAGCTAAATGAGGGAGTCATCTATTCCACATTCTTTACAACAATGAACCCAAACAAATTAGTCTCTCTTGGCAGGGGATACTGAAACTACACATTACCTCCCACAACACAGCCAATTGTACCATTCTCTCTGTTGGGCTTGCGCCTTTCACACTATACTGGATAGAGTTTAGCTTGCCCAGTGCAAATCATCACTAAACGCAGCTATCAACAAAGAGCGCACATATAGGGTCAAATGCACCCACAAAAACCACAACAATTTCTAGAAATTATCTGAAGAATCCTGGGAAAAAGGAACTTGCAGCAGGCTTCTGGCCACACCAGACAATTCCAGGTGCAGCTCCTAGCAGCCATCTTGGTTCTCCCTCACCCTCACACCGTGGACGCCACCTATTTGGATCAACTGCTGCACAGAAACAACAACCACTGTGGTGTCAAAGAACACTGAATTATTTGCTGGAAGTGACATGACACTGGAACTCAAAATAACTGACAAGTGTTGAGGAAAAGCAGGGAAAACCAAAACTCTTGGATGTCAATGGGCAAGACTTACAATCTATCCAACTGAAAGGATATAATAAGTTAATCTTAACTACTAGTATAGTCCAGTAAAGAAATTACTGGCTAGGGTGTGTTATAGCCTATGCCTTTCACTGAAATGTCCAGAATGAAGCCACCAAACTCATTATTCCAAGTGTAAGCTCTCAAGGGATTACAAGCAACTCCACTCTGTTTGAACATGCCCCAGATAATAAGCACACTGGAAAGCCAGACTGGAAGGAGGGCCTGGCAAGACCAGGTCAGAAGTGTTGTTATCTGAGGCCAGCAGCTATCACAGGATCTTCTCAAACCCAGTGGAGTACAAGTAGACTGCCTGCACTAGACACAAAGCATCTGCAGCCTGTGATGTGGTCTCTCTCTCCCTCACTCTCCACCATAAATCAACTCTCAGAGATTTCTAGTGCAAGTTGGATAGGACACTACACTTCATTAAAATGAGCACAAAAAAATTGCAGGAGCACAGATCACTATGGAAGTTATTCTATTTCCCATGACCCAAGGCAACCTCACATTCAAACTAACCAAAATGAAGTCATCCTCACTTTTCTGGTGTCCTCTCCACCTCTTTCTCACTCCCAAAAGCCACAACTACCAGCCACCCTGGAAACTTTCCCATCCTAGCTGGAAGTTTCTCATCCACTAGGCATATTACTACTATGTATATACATAAAGCGCATCCTCCAGGGCCCAATAAGAAAAATGTTATAATTCTAGCAGATGTATGCAGCCAAGCTGATCAGCTGTGACAACACATGTATTAGTAACACACCCACCCACCCTGCACTCAACTGCTGACCAGGCAAACTCCCTGCAGTGACATCACCCACAAGGAATGGAACAGACTCAATGCTATCTTATTGAAGCCACAAGCTCCAGCCAAAGGAAATCTAGTTAAACAGGCTGCTACTGCCATAGATGTCTATTGGCATAGCCACACAGCAGTCATGACTCAGACAGCACCGACTCCACCCAATTCTTATAAAACTTGTTTCTTACACAAGACCACCTTTTGTGGCACTCAGACAATTGAAGTAATTACCCCCCCCCCCCCCCCCCCCCCCAGTTGTCACTACATCTAATGCCTCAGAGAAATATAACAATGGATCAGAACTTACAAATTTAACGCCACTATACCCTGTTGAACAGACCATTTTGCAGTATTGTCATAGCAATAGTAGAATTCAACAGGACCAGAGTACCAAGCTTGTAAGTTGAGAACCCTTACAAACTAGTATGCAATGTAGCATTCGAGCCATCTTTGGCAAGTTGCTGTTATTATGGCTGTGAAAGAGGCAATTCCCACAGCGCCCAACCGCCAAAAAGTAGATTAATGAACTATTAGTGGGTTGTGAGCCCATCACGTCTACGGATAGTTGAGGGTGAAGGCCTGGAACACCAGTTGGGCTATACTGACCACTAAAACATTTATGGCCTGACATGGACAAATTTCATTAACTCAATAGGAGAAGCAATAGAGTACCCCAAGTAGAGCAGATGACAGAAAAAGAAAAAAGTACCCGGCCGACAGTCTCTGGCTGTGCCAGCAAGCCCATAACAGGCGAGGATCAATGGAGGCAGCTGAGCAAGTAGCCGTTTCAGTTCCTGGCTAATTGGCATCGAGTATAGGATGTACATTGTTGGCATGCCAGTGGGACATCAGCCATCAGCTCATATTGCGCGTACTAATGAAGCATCTATGCAAGTCTCCACGGTGGGTTGCCACAGATGACATTCCAGGCTCGGTGACTGACCCTGGGCTGACTACAGAGACTGGGACTACTGAGGTGCCGTCTCTTTTACACTTATCAGCAATGCCTTTCAAGTTTCACTAATTGAGCTATTGGGCTATGTTTGCTATTTTATGATAACCAATTGCTAAACAAACAATGCCTGCAGGCCATTCTGCAAGGGAACTTACAACTACCAGTTTCACAATTAGACTCACAGAAGGAAGGGGGGGGGAACAGAGCACGAGAGGTGGGGTGCATAGCACTGAGTGTCCCACACCGATTAGTGACTACAAGCCTTAGACAAATCACTACTGGACACTTAATCTGTAGAGATTAAAGCTGAACTACATAGCGACCTCTACTTCACACTTGTAACTTAACCAACACGCTCATAACAACGGCAACAACACAAAACTGCTCTCTGGCAACACTGAAGGAAATCGAGACTCCACAGCTCCCTTCTCCTGGTGAAAACACAAGCTGAGGAACCTGAGCTGGTGACTTGGTTTATAATATAGGATGTAATAGGCAGGGGCCAGACCTACTTAGCCACACAGCCTGTGAACTGGAAGGGATCTTCCCATTGGGCTTCCCCAACCCCAATACTACTCATCCCCATGCTACTCCAGAAGAGGAATTACTAGCTACCTCTTGCTGGAGTATCTTCTACTACAAAAATTATTCTATATGGTGGTGGAGATAAGACTTGGCCTGAGCTTATTGACAAGGAGAGTTCTGGTATTCTGTTCTTCTTGTGTTCCTCAATTTATTAAAACTGAAGGAGACGAAATGGTAAGCTCACTAAGTGTTCCTTCCTCCCTACAAAACAAGACACGGCAACAAGTGCTGGTGAACAAGACACCCGACTGCACTAACCAGATAAACATAAACAAACTCCATGATGAAAACTTGGACCCACCTCTCTCTCTCTCTATTAGCTACCTTTGATCACATCTAAAGCCACACACTTGTAACACCAAATGAGTAGTTATTGATTACGCCTGTACTAAGCTTGATGGAATAAATGAATGACTGAAAGAACATGCATATGCCAATCATTCCACAAGGAAAGTATCTCACCAAAGCCTCATTATGTGTATATATAACATCACTTCTCTTGTATTGCCGGATGGAAACTAGGCTGCAAGCACACAAAGATGGAATGCATATGGTGATCTCAAGAAGTTGTGAAATGTATGCCAAGCATGCACCTTTAGCACATCTGAACTGAAACAAAGCAATGGGCAATTCCGCATGAATTAGCTTATTAGACCGAGTTTTATTGCTTCCAAATGGCCCACCTAATGCCAGCCAATGACAAGGAGGGACTGGAGTCACTTTTCTTCCTGAGCACACACTTGGGCATGGAGCATGGGAAAGGATGCAGGGGAAAAGGCTTTGATGTCCAGGGTGGCCCATGAGGACTATGGGCTAGGATGCTGCAGCTGCATTGGGGCATGGCAGGATGAGGAAGGGAGGGAGGGGGGCATGACACTCAATCAGACTTACCCACTTGGATTGCTCCTATAACATTGGATGCTCTTTATAACCCAACAAGGAGCAAAACAACAACAATAACATAAAATAAAGCTCCCAAGAAGTAAGTGAGTGGCACTTATTTCTTGGACCTCTGCAAGCAAGGTGTTAGACTAAACTTGGGAGCGGCAGTTTCCTAGGTAAGCCACTTGCTAACTTTGCCAGCAACCTGCCACTCATTCTTCAGGCCAGCAGGAAGGCTGGCAGCTATTGTTTGATCCATCACACTTTCTTTTTCACCACCGCTTTCTTTCACTGCGTAATAGCGCATAGCCGGTAAGTTATCAGCTCCATACTGATAATAATAAGTCCAAAGAGTAGACTAAAAGGTTATCAAACTGAACTAGTCTTGTCAGTTTTCTTTTTCTTCTTTTTAATTGAATTATCCAATTGGAAGTAAGCATATTTAATTACTAACCAGGAAAAAAAAAAAAAGCCGCTAAGTAGCTATATTCACGCTACTCTAGTCATTAGACAAGTCACCGCATAGCAGGGCAAGATACGCACACATACCTGTCCTGCCCTGCACACACACACCACTATAATGGCTACAGATACAGCAACCGTTTGTAGCCAGAATCATTACTTCCCCACCGCGACTGGTGGGGGCTGAATAATTTAACTACTCAACAAATAAACTGTTCTCTATCGAATACTGAAATGGACATAGTTTCCACGGTTGTTTGACATAATGAGCGATATAACACCATCAACGGCTAATACACCTCTATCTCATGTGCACACAGGCACATTCACAGTATGAGGCTGAAGTCAAACGGTCTGTCTAGGTACCCAGTGTTCCATTGTATCTTCAGCTTGACCATCCCAGCATTACTACCTGCTAAAGCTACTCGGAATAGGCAAAGGATTGGAATAAAAAGAAAGGAACTAACCAGGCATCCCATAGTCACAAACCATGAACTTGTGCGCAACCTTACAACAGCTAAAACAGCAAAACCAGTGAGTACCGAGCAGGATGTCATAACATAGTTAGTATGAACACAATCTAATTTTTCACTGTATGTTCCTTCATGATATCACAATGCAAGTCATAAGCAAGTTACATCTATCTAACAATGAGAGAAATATATTTGTACCAAAACTGAGGCAAGCCTAAGAGATACTTGACTAACACTTCCTCTCCTTTTTTTCATGACTTCCTCATTAAAACCGATTATTTTCAATAGCTGGATATCCATTTCAACATGGAAACGGAGCCATGACCTGAGAAGGTCTTGCAAAGCAAACACATCACCGGGCAGACGACACATTAGATTATCATACACTGTGGACAGAGGGTGAGGTGGGGAAGGGTGTGGTGACAGTTCCAAAGTAGTAACTAGGGAATGCCAACATTTGGCAATTGCCCCTGCACTGAAACATAGCAGCCCACCCAGGCTAGCACAAACAACACTCTCACATGCGTCAAACAAAGCAGAGATACCGCATACATGAAACATGTGGCCTGCCGCTCAGCCCCGACATCAATGCATCACTTCAATACACTTGTGGGCAAACTTTATGGCTTGCTTTATGGGATGCCCATTAGAGGTCTTGCTTTAGGGGTCCAAATAAAGGTGCATTAGCGCAATACACCTTAGACTTGTCCCGGGCCAGCCAGTAACCACTCAGTCACACACAGCCCTATGTTACACACACTCTTCTACATGCCTGCCTTGATGTGCACACAGACAGAAGAGGGAAGAAAATCATTCCAGCTAAACTATTAGGCTGGCAGGGAGCCACCACCTGGCTTACTATCACACGAACTTTAGTAGACACACCGTGTGCCCATATAGCTGTAGCACACCAGTCACCAATCAACTCGCTTACATTGTGAACACGGCATAACTCCGGCCTGAACCACCCACTATCTTATGATGACCAAACCAGCTATGTCCAACTACAAAAGAACTTGTTAAGGAAAACTTGAAATCCTTGTTACTTTATTTAACAATTCACAAGTACTACATGCAAGCTACAACATAATGATAATGATAGTACAAAAGTAAGCACCAGTAGTGCTCTGTTTACCTGTTTCGTTTTCAAGTGTACCTCAGGTCTTCCCAGCGGTGCTAGATACCACACAGGAGTGACCGGGAGTTGCAGGCATAACACAGGAAACACTACCTGTTTGAGAGGCCTATAAGAATCTCACACAGTAAGGCTTGCCAAAAGTAGCTAGGCTTCCAGCCAATGTGAATGTACACACACAAACACAGGAGAGTGCATAGCCGTAGTAGTCATTGTAATTTGCTGCCCTCAGAGGCAGTTGGCCAATACTTTTACCAGGTAGTACATGTATACCAAAAGAGACCAAACCTCCACGCCAGTTTTTGTGACACACAAAATGCAGCTGCCCTAGGTACTGGCAGGCTATAAGTACATAGCTAGATAGAAAGTTATTTGATACCCTCTAATTTTACTAGCCTCCAGGTGGAGTGAAAGGGTCCAAGGACATTCCCCAGAGTTGAAAAGGTTACCCAAGCAGTAGAGATGGGATATATCTATCCAGTGATGTGGTGAGAACCTTGAGAGCCACATGCTAGCCAAACTCTGACCACTACAAACAGGCCTATAATAGATACAGAACCTGGGATGGTTGCTATCCTTAGCAAGCATGAACTGGTTATGGCAGCAGAATGATTCTAATAATCAAGTACAAGTAAACATGTCTTTGTGGAGAGGTTTTCTATGTTAAGTTTGTGTGAAATAGTGATTGAAGTCATTGAAGTCGTAATCAAATTACCATCAGGAATATACAGTCAAAGGAATAGTGGAATTGTATATTGCATGGAAAGGGCTAAAACAATTGGTCAGAGCTTGATTGCCTAAAAAGAATAACGAGTTGATTTTTCAACCTGATTAGACATCACCGAGCAAAGCTGGCCTTTTGTTGGCACACCAATACCGAAAACAAAAGCCAAATTTTTTTACATTCATGCAAAGAGAAGGGAGTAAGAGCTAACCAGTAAGCCAGGGAGTTCACCCCATGTGACCTCAAAACTGCTGGCCTTATGCCTTAACAAAATTATCTCAGAGGAGAGCAATCCTTGAGAAAATGCATTGTTGTGACTCCACATTTCCTTGGCAACAGGATGTCACTCAGATGTGATAATTGATGTCAACTTCACACACAAACCTCAAAATTAGATGGCAGAGAGTGACTAGCATTAGCTAGCCATACAAATGTGTTGCTATCGGAAGCCCAAAATAATGTAGCAAATGAGTGTGTGTGTGTGTGTGTATGTGTGTGTGTGTATGTGTGTGACAGATACTCCAGCTATGGTAAACAGGAATCTAAAGCACTTAGTCCTATAAATTCTTAACACAGAATGCAGTTAAATATTTTATTAAATGGAACAGCCAGTCTGCCGCATGGTAATCATTAGTCTGCTGCTACTAGAATCCTCTCTGGTATGGAAAAACTTTGGCTCCAGACGATTCTTAACTTCATTACCACCTTCTCTGCTCTTCCCCGACGAGTGTGTTGTGTAGAGGGGAGAAACAGCACCAACTTGATTATGACCGCCATACCTTGTACTATACAACCACCACCAAGAACCAGACCATGTTTATCCATAAGCTAGATACAAACCAGTGAGTCCAGTCAAACCAAAGGCAACTGTATCCTTGGAAAAACATAACCACTGGCTATTCAATGGAACCATACATACTTTGTACCACACTTCCTCTTAATCACAAGGCTCAACAACCTCAGATTTGTCTTTCTTTCCAAGTTCATCTCTCCAAACCCATCAATCAATGGCTATAATAAATGAACTATTGTACAAATGTCTTGCCCACTTGTTGAAACAACTTCCACGACTGCAGACTCCTGTGAAAGAGGCATGGACCGATAACAGATAACTACTTCCTGAGAAAATTAAATCTGGAAGCTAACTTACACCAACAAACCCCAGAAACAAACAAACTCCACTGAATCTCTTTTTTACCACTCACACATACACACACACACATATTAACACACGCATCAACACACATGCACATCATCAAGGTGCTTTATCATAGTCTAAATCACATTGACAAACAAAAATCCAAGCGTGCATCAAGTTTAGCAGCTCACATTGCCGACCATACCCCAAAAGCATGGGCTATAAGACACTCCCCCCCCCCCCCCCCCCCCCCAGAGAATTTCAGGCAGGGGAATGATTTTATACACTGTGGTTTTCAACTATAGGAGACAGGAAGTGTGAAGAAGAACAAAGAGTCCCTAGCAATGGGAAGCAAGGCAGGTACTAATCTGTGTTTCACACCTATAGCCAACTGCTATAGGCTGCAAAATGGCACCGTACCACCAAGTTAGAAACTGATGTGGTGCTAGAGCGTAGCCACATAGCACAGGCAAGCTACATGATAAACACAATGCATGCCCGCACAACGTCCAGCTCCCTATAAATGTGTCCCTACATGCAGCTATACACTGATATATAAATACCGGTACATGGGCACACACCACGCACCACACCTCTTATTTGCCAAATTTCAAGAGACATTATGAAATTCTGTGCCAACAAATATGTATTTAGACTTGCCCGTGGCCTTTCATCAAGTCACCACAAACCCAGGAACATCATTCTCTCACAGACTACCCTTAGGCTGGAGCGAGTCGGACACGCACACACAAGACATCGTGCATGTGTGCATCAGATCACTGCATGATGATATAATGCTGGAATTACTCCACTCTCACTGTATTCCGTTGGTGTACAGCAGTTACAATTGTCAATGGAGGCTTATGTCCAGTATCCTTGTCAAACCCTGTCACCACTAACTCCTCAGCAATAAGACACTCAAATCCCCATACAAACTAAAGTGTCACACACTCTAAGCATGCCAGCCTCCCTACTTTATACTATACTATCCAGAATCGGCTACTTCAACGCTTATGGGGGAATGTTTGACCTAAGGACACATTACAATTTCAAATTCCTGACCAACTTATTTCATGGCTCATCCTCGCTACATCCCATAACAGTGTACCTCTATCAATAACAACTCACATACTCTAGACTACAAAAATTCCAGCCGATTACTAACAAAATATTTGGTCAACTTCTGTGCATTTTTACTGCCCATGATCTCTCTACTGATCTCCCTACTGCCGGCAATGGCCTATGATTTATTTACCTAGCTGATTGGGACAACATGGTTTGTTTATTTATTTATTTATCAAGCCAAGTCAACTCCAACTCACTTGGAGTGACACAAGGATTTACATTCAGATCCTACACAGGTGCCGAATATTGGAATATTGTAAGTAGGCCATTGCAAGTAGGATCAATACAACTGAAATAATGCTCAGTCAGCAACTAGATGTGCAACATCACAACAGTGATAGGTTTCTGATAAGACAGATACTGAAGAGGGAGAGTAGTACAACATTAGACTAGCCTGGGGAGTGGCTGCTGCCTTAGATCCACCCTACGATACCACAGCCAGCCAGCCCCCATTCAAAGGCTACCCTCTACAACTAGAGCTGTAGAGACTTATTCATAGGCCTACAACTATAATCACTCCTCTGAGCATTAATAACATTTGTTATTACTGCTGGGAGGTCTCAGCTGATTACTGTGAGACTAGAAACTGGCCTAGATATACAGCCTACTCTGTAACAGTGACTAATCTGTTATACCAAACCAACTCACATTTCTTCCAACGTCTCGTTGTACTCCTGCACGTTGCTCGGTATTTCTGTCAATTTAGCTCCTCTACATATTAAAGATAGCACGGAGACGTTCCCAGACGGTAACTTAGCCCCTTTACACTCGCAAAGCGGAGTTTTACAAATGCCTTCCATGGTCATTTCGCACTGTGAAGGAGTTAACCACTGAAGCAGAAGGATGAACAGGCTCCATTTAGTTCTGACAACACACTTCACTAATCTGGACTTCATCCTTGGCTGTCAAAGTACGTCTGCAGAGATTGGAGGTTATCACACTGGAAATGCAGACTTTACTTGTGTATAGCAGCACACAAAAGACAATAGTATGGCTAGACCGAACAAATTCAGGTTAGGTCCCAACTCTTTAGACTCTGCTCCAGCACGAAAGAACGTCCATCATTACAATCCCTCGCATATAAAGTAAACTATAGAATTTTAACTATCACTAGAGATCCTGTTCTAATTCTAATTCGAACAGAAATCTCCAGCATTACTACACTTTCACCTAAACTGCCCACTATTGAACTTTACTTCGCACGTCCGAATTCTAAGCACGCAAAACGCACGTATATAAATTGCGCGAACGTATAATTTTGCGGAGGCATAATGCGGGGCCGCGGGGGATCAAAGCGTTTGTGGACGAACCCTCAAAGTGGTGAGCTGGTCAGACAATCTTGATTTAATAATGGTCTTCTAAAGCCATGTTTGTGGCCACACATGCCCAGCAAGTAGGGCAACCTTTCAGTGCTGAAGTATAGGCACACCACATGATAATAAAAACCCTAATTCAATTAGGTCGAGTCTATTGTCTAGCCCTGGGGACAGTCAACAAGCCTCTACTCTCCGGTATCTGTCACGTTACAGTGAACTACCTCTATGGGATGGAGCTATTCCAAGTACTTGTTGGTTACTACATAGTGGCACACTCCTAGGACCACATGACATTAGTGATTCCACTGTAAATTAGTATGCACCAACCACAACACAAGCTTTATACCACTTTCCAGGGCAAACTGGATGAACTTCATTTCTTGCTGTCAACTACCTTTTCAAGTATGGGTTAATTCTCTGTGGTATATATCAGCTCAAAGTTCAGCAAAATCCCATAGCAAATGATTTGTATGCAAGATCATTAGGTGAATATCCAACCACACCTAGAAACTGTTTAACATGAACAGCATAACAACTTGTGCTCAAACTTAGTAACAAATTCTCCTTTCAAATGGCCAATTTCCTCTACCAACTGAAGTACTCAAAATTTCAGTAGTAAATATACTGACAGAACCAATAGCTTCAAAATATTTGTTATATTGAGAATAGCATGGCATCTACAAATCATTGGGTGCATTGTCACAAATGGAATAAAAATAATTTACTCTAACAATTTATGCAAAAATGCATATGAATTTTATTACACGTTATAAGCACACAAATAAGAACTAGAGATATAAATATTAATAAATAACAAAAAAATGAGCACACAAAGAGCAATGAACAACCACGAACATCATGACTGCTATGTACTGATGACAGTTATCTTCTGCTTTCTACTAAAAGAGCATCGACTTTCATTCCAAATTGATTGATTTTTATTTTTAACACCTCCAAATAGCCCACTTGAGTAATTTTAATGCTTTCTTGATGAAAAAAAGAAAAGAAAAAAAAGAAAAAAGAACAGCTATGACGGATTCGAAGCTGGCCCTCCTTTACTTGGTCTTGACAATTGTCCTTCGACTCTTCCTCCGCCATTTCTACCTTGCAAAGACATGCCCTCAAAATCTTCAACAGGAGGACGTTTTGCCACATCCTTCTCTACTTCTACAAGGACTTTATAAAGTTCTTCAAGACAGTTCCATTCTTTGGGTTCTACGAGCTTGAATTCTTGAACGAAATACATGAAGTGCAAGAAGAGGGTATTGAGACCATCGTTCAGCCCCAGTGTTTTGATGACGGTGTAATGATGGTAGTAGATATGTGCTATTATGGCAAAATAAGTTCGAAATGTTTTCTTCACTATGGTAATAAAGTCTGCAGGAAAGTCAAATCCTAAAAGGAAACAAAATAGAAGAACAACAAACAACAACAAAAAAAAACTAGGTATGTTATTAGGTGTCACTACAATTAATAGAGAATGTATGGCTTATAATTGTGGCCATACACTTTCATAAGAATACACTAGCATTGAAGTTACGCTATAACTGAGTACGAGTAACATTAGTCCAGTTAAAGAAATTATATTTTAGGTGCGATAATTCCCAGAATCCAAATTTCTATTAACCAGTCTAGCAAACACAATAAACTAATCATTCAATGAGGAGAAATAACAAAAGGTGTGGAAATGCACACTGCTGCATGATTGAAATAGAAATCCGGCAATGAATTTTTTTTCTTATCTCAAATCGCACCTCGCCCACTATGTTAATACTACATGTTTAGGTAGAAGTAGAGAAAGCATTTTAGAATTAGCAATAAAACGTAACATGTGATTATTTCATTTTCCTCAAACAATACAGAACACTCAACACATGCCGGTGTAGATTACATATACAGGACCCCCCCCCCCCCCCCCCCCCCCCCCCCCCTCCACACACTCTACCCATGTTTATAACAAAATATTAGGGTGATTAAAAATACCAAGCAAAAAATAATCAATGCTACTACCCACCAAATTTTGTCGGGAAAATTCTTTCATCCTCAAGTTGCTTTTGAATCTGTGTCAGTGAGGAATCTATGAATCTCTGGGCAGGGACTTTGGCCATCTTCTTTCCTTTCTTGTCATCCAGCCACTCAAAGGTCCTGCAATTAATTGATAATAAATTGATAATAAAAACTCAGAAGAGCTCGGAAACAAAGACTCTAAGAAACACTAAAATCAGTTGCAGTATGAATGTTATTCCAATGCTATAATAATTTGGCAGCATTTTTATTTGAACGACACTCAGAAAGCCGGAAATTACTGTTAAACAAACTGCTTACAACTATGTCCACATTGAACTGTGAAACTATGTATACTTGCTAATGATAATATTGAATGCTGTTTCCTAGTATGTGAATGGGACTAGAAATGGTGCAAACCAAAAAAAATTTGAGTTTTTTTAAATGCTACTAGTAAGCTATAATTCACCTCCACTTAGTGCTAAATTACTGGATGGAAAAATCTTCGATGCGCAGAGAACTGGCGGCTGAATTGGGCTGTGTTCAGAAAAGCAATTGAACCAGAAATCGAGAAACATAAATTGAATTGTCACTTTCGGTATAACTGACATTTCTGTATACTTAACGGCGTACTCCGCATACCTGATTATATTTGCAGCAGCTTTTAGCGGTGACTAACAAACAATTGCGTAGAGTTCTTTTTAGCTTTTGTAGCATCTCACAGCCAGTCTTGTCGGAATCCTTGGCTACTCTATGGGACGTAGTGGTAAATGTTCAGCCAGAGGTAAGCTGCAGAGTGCAAGCAATAGTCTCAAAGCTATGCTGGATTTTTGCTGCTAGTTTTAAACCCCGCCCATTCCCCGTTTATTGTAGTTCAAGAACAAGGGTGAATAAAAAGTAGCTTGTCTTTTCACGGCATGTTTGGGGTCTTTTAAGTGGTTTAGATATTTTAAACTTGGCATAGACATAGAGACTAATTCTGCAAAAAACTAAAAATTTGGGGAAGAAAGCATTTTCCCGATGACTTATTTCTGGAGCCCATATCTCAATTTTTGTGCCGTAAGGTCCCTTTTCCGAGACCAGCTCACACTCACATGATGGTGCATAGGAAAATCTGCCACAATGCAACAGGCATAAACATGATTAAACTTCTTAAAAATGTAATATAGAAGCTCATGGATTGAAGCAGTTAGGTTGCATATATCAGCAACAGTTAAAGATACGGCTATAAAATTTGGAGATCTCGATATCTGGATGCCAACCAAGGTGTAAATGAAAAAAAATAAAAAAAAATTTGAAGGGGCCCGTGTTGTGCCTGATTTTCCTGTAGGTATCAGGGGTATAAGGATGGCCACTGCTGCCTCTATATTGGCAGCACTAATTTACCGCAGAAGAACTCTATTGAAGATACTACTCAATAAGACAGAAGCACAAGTCAAGAGTATATAGCAGCTCTGACTTGCAATGCAAGTCTGCATTAGAGCAATGTTCAAGTATTGAACACTGGGAATTGACATTCTTAGTCAAGTGGCTACTCTACTGCACCACAATGAGTTTTTTTTGTTTTTTTTTAAATTGAAAAATCACATGGTGCAGACCATGTTTAGGCCATGTGCCCAGGTATTAATAGATTCTGAGGAATACTAACTCAAAACTCCACACTTCAACTGCAATGATCCAGAACAACATTATGAACAATGATCAGTTACCATACCAACCCTAATTAGAGCTCACCCACAATAAAACCAATCAAATAAAACCATATAATGACAACCAGACACGATTATGACAAACTCTTGGAGCAGCCTAGGATCTGCGCTGCTGTCACCCACTACGAGACTTAGGTGACTACTGGAAACATGGACAGAAAGCTATGACTAACAAGCAGGAGATTAGCTGCAGTAATGTGTAGTGAAATTAACATCATCTACAGTGATGAACGATGGTTCCTTTTACTTGCCCAATAGCCTCTGGCCAAACAGGCAATTAAGGTTTTTGTAAAAATAAGAAAACTTGTTCTTCTCTAGAGACCAATTTTTTTTTTTGTGTGTGTGTGTGTGTGTGTGTGTGTGTGTGGCTACCCTTAAAGATAATTTGATGGTATGTTTTAAAATGTACCATTAATATTGGGCTTTAATAAGAACTTGGACTCAACAAATTCTGGTAAAGGGTTTCAATTTTAAAGCTTAAAAACCATTACTTGCAATTTTAGAATAGGGTGAAAGATCAAGTTGGTAGCCCCCTTTACCTCAACTTGGTGTAGAAAGAGTACCAGGAGGTTACAGATTTCACAACATAATGTTAAAAAGCTAGATAATCATAGTGTGCCATGTCTTGTGTGTTGGAAGAACAACTGATGGAGTAGTCAATTTATATTACCACTATCATCATTATTATTATTATTATTATTATTGGTTTAGGGGTGGGGTGGGGTGGGTATGACGGAATTTATTGTGAATACCTTATAATCAAGCAACCAACGTGTGTCTTTCTGAGGTAACAACTCTTGCCCCAAAAGGTACAAAAGCTATAGGCAATGAAAACATCATGTATACTGGATGCATCAGAGCTGTATTGTCAGTCAACACTCACTCATGAACTATTTATTCAGTGGAGGAAAGAACACTAACTTTAAAACATTGCACTGTCCATAATATTCTGGAACTATTGAAGTTCTGGCTATTGCAAAATAGAAGACATTATTTAGTAATACAGTAGACCCTCAGTTATCCGAACACCAATTTTGGGAATTATAATGATATTCATTGGAATTTTGCTGTGCATTAAATAGATAAGAGATTAAGACTCCATTCAAAATGACTTATTTTGAATATCCGAACATTTCAAATATCCGAACAACCCTTGGTCCTGAGGTGTTCGGATAACTGAGGGTCTACTGTACACACATACACAAGATATTTGGTAACGTGTGTACAGCCCTTTGTGATTTCCCATGAATGTGAGATAACAGTATGTGTCTGGAAAATAAATGATGCTCTTAATGCCAATTCACTGAGAGATGGGCACAAACACTTTGTACAGTCTTACCATGCACTATTTAGCAGGAATTGTCAATAGATTTACAAGAAAACACTGTACTTTTCAAGCCTGTTTATCTGGAGGACTGTGTATACTAAACAAGCTGGTACAGTAATTTGTTACCCAGTATGTGTGCTCGCATTCAATTAAAAGCAGCTGGTGAATGAAGCGGTGATTAATGTGTTCATTCTATTCCAGGTTTACTCAATCTATTGTAGTACTAGTGCCATACAAGTGAGAATTTAAAATAGTAGGCATATTTTCCCTTGCAAACATGATAAACAGTTTGAATTTGAGAACTTTTGAAGGTGCACTAGAGCTCAACACTACTTTCCTTGCATACCAAACCATATAAAGAAATTACATAGTTTGACCTAAAATTGCCTCACTCCTTTTCTCTCTCGTGAATCAAAATTCTGATCAAATATAATATAATAGCAGCACAAGACAGTATGAGATTGTGCGCTGACTTACTCTTTCCCTGCGGTCATCGAGGGGCAGCTTTGTGTCGTGCATAAGGCCGATATTGCTCCTACTTGAACATTTATGTGGTTAAAAAATGCCAGTGCTACAAACATAAAAACAGAGAAATAACAATACACTGTGATCAGGAACACCCCAGGTGTGAGCACATATGCACACACATACATAAATGTATCCAAAAATCTGCAATCTTTTCATAAAAAATAAAATTAAAATAAATAAATAAGTCAGTTTATGACCCCTTACCCAATTTGGCATAGTGAGAAATACTATCCAATCCCTATCCCTTTTATCACATCTATATGTAGCAGGTGTGTCAGGCACCCACCAACAATTTCCAGCATCTTTATACATTTTTGTCTATACTATAATAGAAACTACTATGAATATTGTATTACTTTCAGTCAAGTAGTGCAATGTGTTATGGCTAATGTGTTAATTCCTTTTGTCAGGAAGTAAACTACCATCACCACAATGCATACAAAACTAGTTGCTGCTAGCCACACCCTCCCAACTCCCATTAAATGGTTCAGTCAGTCAGTGAAGAGGATATCTACATATCTAGATTACTACTAGTACCTTAAACACAAACTGAGATAACCATCTAAGAGTGGTGCATTACAGCTCTCTAGTTTAATGCAATACAGAATCTTCACTCAAACATGTGTAGTAGGAGGATGTGATCGACCACGAGAAAATAAACTATCATGACAATAAATTAAAATCGAGTAAATGTGCAGTCAAGTTAATTTACCTTAATGTTAAATTAATATTATTTGAAACTTCTATTATCGATATCCAAGTTAAAATTTCAGCAGAATTGGGTGAAAGGTAAGAAAAGCTTTTCATTAAGGCGGTCAAGGCACCCAGTTGTATACAAAGAATGCGGGATGTTGTTTAAATGACAATACCTACAGAAGTTAATGGCTGAAGGAAGAATAGATTACAATACAAATTTAACCTATCACTAAGCACAGTAAATACTTTCCCAATAAGCTATACATTACATAAATCATTACGCACAGTACAGTGGTACGTGTATGGAAATCACTTGTAAAACTTCAAACATTTTTAACCCTCAGCGCACATGCGTGAGAGGGTTACAGTACTCAGTTTATCTGTTACTCATTCTGTCACACAGACCTCAAAGATGGCAGCCTCCCAAAGATTGAAACAAGCATCAAAATGTTGCACTGGACATCTCAAGTCCCTTTAATGTGCCAGAATTTTTTGTTTCGACTTTTGGTCTTTGTTATAGCTAGCTCGTGTATAGTAACGCTGAGGGTTCGCTCATTTTTTCTTGAGTCAGTTTTTTTTTTTATGAAGCTTGACAGAGTTTCTTGGGGGGAGGGAGAAAGGGAAGGGTGAAGGGGAAGGGAATAAAGGGTTCCAGCTCTTTCCCCCTCCCACTTTGTACATGAAGAACTCCTAGCCATTATCAGGGTCTTCTCCACTGGCAAACACTAGGTCCCTGCCTGACTGGGTTATGTGATCAGTCATCATCTGACCATTTTAGCACTCTTCTTGCCGCCCTCCTTCTGTATAAACCACATGGTCCTCCAAACAGCCTGTGGAGACGCTTCCCTTGGTAAGTGCCACTTTCTTGGTAAGTACTGAATTATTGCAAAAAAAGTCTATTTTTTTTTAAATTGTGTCACAACAGCCAGTTTTCTCATAGCCTGTCACAAATACACTGTTGGTCAAATACAAGCCTTAGACATGCAACAGAGGAAATTACCTTCAAAAAATTAGATAAAATCATACAGAAACACCATAAAACTTGCACATGGCATAAATGCTTTAACCAAGAACATTTGTGCCACAGGGAGTAATTGAGGAAGATAATATCTGTTTTGAGTATAAAACATCACAAGTGGTGATGTATTTACATATTATACTTGTCTTAGGTAATGGAATGGGAACACATGTAGGGATTTACACAATCTTCTGGTTTGAAGGATATGGGTTGACTAAGGAATGGAAGGGGGACATGTGTGCATCCATAAAGTCAGACAACACTAATGCCTACAGTGCCACTTAACTTAAGAACCATGTCAAGTGTTCCATTCAGCAAAAAGTTAGATAAAATCATACAGAAACACCATAAAACTTGTACATGGCACACTTGCTTTACAAATAGTAACTTAGTCTCCGCTTTCTAATATAGCTAAGAAATCTCTGGAACAAAACTGTCAAATCAGTGTTTTGTAGTCTTGAGTTCAATAATTTGCTGTAGACACATGGACGTATATTGACAGTGAGACTGATAAATAAGGCTAATACTTTGTTTTTGAAGAGTTATTCTTGACGTGGTACACTAATAGAGTATCATCAAATTAATGGACTGCTAATGTTTGGTTTGGTTTAATTCACAATATTTCAATCAAGGTAACTCAATTTCTTCAGGTGGAAATACAACTGAAGAAGATCGAGCAACCTTGATTGAAATGTTGCGAATTAAACTAAACCAGACATGAGCAGTTCTTTAATTTGATACTCAGACTAATAGTTTACATACCTAATGCTATTTATTTATTTGTCTCCTACTTGGGTACAATTTCCAATAAATCAAATACTATTTCCTATTTAACATATTCCACAGTTCTAATAAATTCCACCCTAAAAAACGCCACACTTGAGTAGTGGCTTCCTTCCAGGGTGAAGTAAAAGGAATTAAAAGCCATATTTGATCAAACATACAGTATACAAAAAAAAAAAAAAAAAAAAAAAAAAAAAAAAAAAAAAAAAAAAAAAGTGACTATTTTCCTCAAAAGCCCATTCCCAAGTCAAGTTGAATTATTCATTATTAGTGGACAAGACAGTGAGTATAAGGAAGAAGGCTTTGTATTTCTGAAGGGGGGGGGGGGGGGGGGGGGGGGGAACTCATTCTACCTACTCTCCAATGTTTTGAGCAAGTCAATGCTACAGACGGAGCAACTACACCGCATTGAAGTGCTTGAGATGGTCATCTCAGATAAAATGTAGTCTCTAAAATTCAGACACATTTAGCTCCACATGCTGCATCTTACTCACTGTTTGTGGCTAGCCATTCGTTCACGTCTGTTCTTTGAGGAAGCTTGGAAAGCTCCTTGAGCTTGCCAGATACAGAAGGGTACAGCGTGAGAACGCTGGTGTCCAGAAAGGCTTTCTTCTCATCTGCCTCCGGAGTGTTGTTACTGCCTTTGGTTCTGCAAGGGACGCATAAAACATTAATACAGAGCACTGCCATGAGAATAACATGGAAATATTAACTATAAAGTTGTTAAATTCTGGATATACTTATTTAAACAAGGTAGGGCTAATAGGACGATTAAAGTTGCAAGTCCAATTGGAAAGGTTGAAGAAAAAACTAAGAAACAATTTAAAGCCTATTACGAGACAAATGTCAGCATAGCATATGCCTGCTATGGACTGCCAATATGGCAGTAGAATCTCCTTTGGCAGTAGTAGTAGTAGTATACATGCAGGAATTATATACCAATAGCCTCATGAGGCCTCACTCATTACAAGAAGAACAGGGAGAACACATGTGGAGTGACACTGAGTCAGGAGCCTGATAAGTTATGTATAGACCACTTTATTGAATGGTTGAAATAAAAGGTTAAATTAGGTAAAAGATCATCAACAAAACTAACTTATTATTCTCTTCTCAACAGCCAATACTGTTAATTAAAACTTAACCCGACGTTCGACTTCTTGCTGAAGTCCTCTTCAGGGGTCAACTGAGGTCGACCTCAGAGTCAAAATGTGGGGTTAAGTTTTAATTAACAATATTGGCTGTTGAGACGAGAAAATTTGCTATTATTACAAATTGTTTCAGCAGAATGACTGAATTAATAAGTAACTCATCTTCCTACTACACAACTAAGATGTGAACATCTTTTGTACAACTTCAACTGTACTACTTTCAACTGCACGAATGAGGTCAGTAGAGAATGCATTGAAAGTGAATAAACTTTCAATGGTTTCATTGGAGTTCACTCACATCTGCTAGATTCTTTTCTTTTGTGCATGCATCATTACTATCCTGACTGTAGACTAAAATATTACAGGGAGGCACTCCATTCAAGGAAATGCAGCCAACGTCTCTACCCTTCCCAACCCAAATATTTAATGTTCAAAAACTTCAAAAAGACACCACACATTCCACCTTCTGGCTCAGTCATCCATATACAATTATCTGTTAGTGTTGGAAAAGCAGGAAAAGTCCCTAGGAAGTGTCATGGCTGTTGTAAGACTCAACACTGACAGTTCTTCCAGGAAGACAGACCTTGTTGGAACAGCCCTACCCACACTCCTCGGATGACTCAGTCAGGTAAATGTTTGCTTACAAAATGCATTCTATAATATGTACATGCCACCTAAAGTGATTATCTCAGGGACCAAACTAATTTATTACACATCCAAGTAAGCAAGTTGTCAAATTATCAGTAATGATATAAAAGTGATGTGTGTGCATCAGTGGGTATGTACACACATGACAAATTTAGGTTGTGTTCGTAGATTCTATTTCAACATAAATAATAACTTGGCGATAAAAAAACTAAGCATCGAATAGATGAGGGTTCCTCTACTGGGTGTTTATTTTTATATTACAGTGATCTTAATGCATGTGATTTGCAGTGGACAGTTTGCACAAATCCTTTAAAAATATTCGCATGAACACGACTAGTCAATAACACCTTCTCAATGGCCCATTCCCGAAGTGAAACATATCAAGAGAAGTGACACTATAGCTACCTCTGCAGAGTAAGGTGATGACAGTTGAAGATGATAGGAAGCTCAATTTACAAGCAAGACGAATCAAGGTGGTTGACACTCGTGCTAACCCATGTGGGGGTATACTAAGAGAGGGGTGGGGTAAAGGTAGGAGGAGTTTGGGGGTAAAGTACCTAATGTACTTAGTATTCTCCAGCTGAATATCAACAGAACTCTCAGTTTCACCACCTGAATCAACTGCCAGCATCTGCTGACTTGCAGTCCCACCAAGGTTATGATACTGAGGATGGAAACTTGCACAGCAGCAAGGCTTTAAGTACATTTTCACTTTGATCTCGTGGAGAGGGCATGTCTAGCCATTGTATTCTGCTTGTTCAATGCACTCACTTTAGTGTACATTACGGAAGAGCCACAGAGCTGCATCAGCTGATTTCTACACGGGCTGGGGCTATGTCAACATTGTGTTCAACAGGAAAACTTATGGCAAGCCTGTCCAACAAATCTTTTCAACAGAGAATAGTTTTTGACCAATTGTTGCCCCCGACATGCTAACAGTGTGTCAAGTTGGACATAAAGAGTCTATTGCTACACCAACTATACAGGATATATATTGCAATGCTACATATCTAGACACGATATGTTCTACCAATCTATCGCACGATCAACAACTTGTAAGCATGTTGTTAAAAATTATTGAGTAAAAACACCTACCACAGTCAACGGTAGTACCTGATTAAAAGTTGGCAAATGGAATGTGTAAGCTATAATGCAATCATAGCCTATATGGAGTGAATGCCCACGAATTTGAAGGCGTGAGAGTCAAAAGTATAAACAAATAAATGCTCTATTAGAACTCGACAGTTGTCATTGATTAGTGGTCAGTTCCTACATCCCCCCCCCCCCCCCCCCCCACCATAATATGCTCTAATCAACCGTCCTCTCTATCACCTCTACACAACACACACACACAATTCCCTATTTTGCACATGTTGTTTGCTGAAGAGAACAGCCCAGTCACATTGTCCAACAGTACTCATAAGAAATGCACCTCAACACAGTCCGCCCTGCGTTCCAAGTATTACAATTCCCTTCTGATATAACTACTTTCACAATATCCAAGTTAGAAAACAAATGCACAATTGCATCATGTTCAATCGATAGTCTCCATATTTCTGAGACCAGAGAGAAATTCCACGTTCATTCCTGACATATCTTATGCCTACCATCCCCAGTATAGACAGCTGTTAGAGAGCCCTATTCTCAATGCCTCTGTATTTGCAGTCCCTTGGTCTTAAATAGTGGGACCGGAATCAAACAATTCAGTAGGACATTGGAAATTCAACAAGCCAGTAGTCCCACAGGAATGGAAGAAATGAAGTTGAAACCTGGTCCCAAAGTGTATGTGTAAGCCAACACAAAGAATAGTAGCCAGTATATACCAAAAAGTATAAACCCTTTATAACAAGAGTGTATCTCAGATTCCACCTGTACCCTCTACCCAACCAGGGGAGGAGGCTAACTGAAGGAATGAAGGGCTGTGGTCCTAGGAAATCCCAGCAGTGATTGCAGCTGGCCTACTCATCAGTGGTCTAATGAACAGGGAGTTTCTCAAGCCATAAATAGTGGCAGTTGGTTGGTATGCTTCACATATAAATAAAATGATGTTTGTAAGAGAAGAGCAAAGAAATGAGTGGACTATAATGGGTCAGTCAGAGAAAAATCTAAGTTGGGCTAACTAAATCATATGGGGTTAAAATAAACTTATAAATATCCCCCCCCCCCCCCCCCCCCCCCCCCCCAACCCACCATCTTCTACTTCACACACAGATACACAAAGGCAAAACACTAGATAGCATTAGAGAGGGAGAAGGATCCCTCAGCAACTGCATCAACAAGCTAAGTACCCTATCATTTAAGGGCAATGTCATACAGCAAAAAGGAAATTTATAACAAAGTGCCCCCTAATCACTGATAAAACGGTCACTACACAACACGATACAGAGGAATCATTCAAGTTCGGCATGCTAATGATGTTATAGATATAGCATTCCCACAGGATAAAGCCACAGGTATTGGCCAGTCTCCCAACTTTAAAGTAATCTTTCAGGGACAGTCGCTGTGGAGTGTAATGAATCTCAGGAATGTAATGCTCCACTAGACACATTCTAGAGAGGAGAGTACGTACACTTCACACACATACTTACACATACCCAAAAATACAACATGCATCCATAGGTGGACTAAACAAACACAATAAGTTGAGTGAAGCACAAAGAATAAGAGTAAAGTCATTGCACGCTCAGTGTAAGACACCATGGAATGGGTGTGATAAAGAGCCTGCTGTTATGTGTTGGAAATGACCCTAAAGGGATCAAGATGTATGAATTTTGAAGGCTTACACTGACCCTAGAGAGGTCAGTAAGGCACACAAATACATGTTTCAACACAGCCAGTAAAGAGGTAGTGACCTAATACACTGTTTTGTTTACTAGCACTTAAAACAATTTACTGGGTTTGATTATTTTCCCCCAGTTCACACACATATTTAGCTGACCTTTATAACTTATACCCTTTTTTATGGTTGCTCAGTCAAAGAGCTATGGAAGCAAGAAGAAATATTTACAAGCTCTCTGATCTCCCTTGTTCTGGAACACTGAAAAACTAACATTCACTATTAAGAGCACTTGCAGCGACCTTGACAATCACTACATGAAGAACTCGTTAATGGGCCTCGCTCTATAAACTTAACAGGGCTATTTTGTCCGCATGATATATAAATGCAAAACATTCTGAATGCCATACCTGAAAATGGAAGAGAGAGCCATTACGAGCTGTCCCAATCCCTAAGAGAACCGCAAACGGTTCTTCCCCATTAAGTTAATAAAAGCGAATAACTTCCGAGAAGAAGGTCAGCTCAACAGACCCGGGAACAACAAAGCCAAGGATACACCAGATACGCACTCCGTTCTCTCACTCTCGCGAGTCGTTGTATTGCTGCTGAGCGTGTTAACGCACCACAAGATATCACGTGAGACATCAGCTGATTAGTGACCATTATCTGATTGGTCACTCCCCTTTATTAATGTGCTGACATCAACATAATTTTAATTGGGATTTCTTTACGAATGTTGAATGCGAGGTAAGCTTTATAAAAGTTAAGCAAACAAAACTCTAAGATTAAATGAATAATTTATATTAAAGAAATAATTGAGGAAGTTTTGCGTTCGAATCAAAACTTAAATATTTGCATTCGTGTGGTCTTTTAAATTTTCAAATATTTAGCATGGCTACAAGCCCACTTGAAACGTGTCCGGTGTGTCTCACTTCATTGGCCAACCGAAATATGAAGAGGAAGAATGAACTGGGAAGGCCAGAGTGTTGTGATCATATATTCTGCTTGACATGCATTCTGGAATGGTCCAAGGCAAGTGTTTTATATTCATCTGAAGTATGTCCAAGTGTGACATTATTTTAATCCTATTTCTGGTTCTATAATACTTTCTGTATTGCTAATTCACTAAAATGATAAAATTATTTACCTTATTAGTACAGTTAAAAAAAATAAATTAGCTATGGCTAACCAAATCCGTGTCCACACTTGCAAAACCTTTTTCTTTCGTAGTATAGTCACTATATTTGTACCAGTGTTTCGAATGGTGCAGCTAGTGTGTACGTGTTTGTGTTTAATAGCCACAAAAAATTGCACTTTTAGACGTAAACTGCAAAGGTGCAAAGACAAGACACTTTCTTCGACTATCTCTTTAATGTAATTTTTAGTGTGAAACAGAATTATTGTACAGTTCATTTAGAGACATGCTCAGTGGTCAGGCATTGCTAATATTATTAATTAGTGCTTGCATGAAATAAAAAGAAAAAAAGAAAAGAATGCAAGTTCAACTATCTGCAGACACATGGTACAAGGACCTGGACTGTGGGTGGGCAGTAGTGACTCCATAAGGTGCTAATTAATACACATGGTCAATCCCATTGCTTGGGATATAATTGGGCTAATAATAAAATTTCGACTGCTACTATTTCTTGCTATTATTCTCTCTATCTTTATACTATCCGTCGCAGAGATTGGTACTTTTTGTTGTTTTGTAGAATGTCAACACATGTCCAGTGGACAGACTCAAGTTCAATAGGATTGACGTTTTTACATCTCTTACTGGAGCACCAATAAGAAAGGTATATAAGAATTTACATAATGCTAGTGTGTGGTGTGACATACAATATTGTTTGCTGCTTTGAGTAACAACGTTATTTTATCCAAGGTGGACATTCAGGATGTTGCCTTGGGAGATCCCATGAATGAAGATTACACATACTGTGAAGTAAGTTTCTGGAATTTTTATTTTCAATTTTGGATTAATTATTCAAACAAAGCTATTACACCTGTTTTAAGAAAATCTTTTTAGTGCTCAAAGTCAGTGAGCTCTGGGTTATATATTTATTACTGCTACTGGTGGTGGTGCTGTGATTCAGCATAAACTGAGCTATATACCCTGTGACGATTCATTATATACATTTAGGTCATATTTGGCCAAGAATTATTAATCTTGTTTTCTTTACCCAAGTGTAGACTTTAGATGCATACTGAAGTGTATTTACTAGCAAGCACCCCGCCACACAGTGGTGCTTGATGTACCAACTTTTGCTAATAATTAGGAATAATGTGTTTTATCCAATTATTATCCTTTATGACATGGTTTGTTACATAAGTCAGCTTGTATCTCACTTTTCTTTATTAATGAATACACACGCCCGGCCCTCTCTATTCCTGAGCAAGGTGTGAACAGTTTAACATTTTCATTATTCTTATGCTAGCTAATGCAGTCTTATAGAGAAATACTTATTGGTGAGCCAGTGAGACACTATACAGGGGTAACACTATTGAAAATCAGGGATATTTATTTGTTTGTTTATATGTGTGTTTGGACGTACGTATGTCGTTTGTACTTTGACCCACTCATATTTGTGTTAGCTCAGTGGTTGACCCCGCCCCAAACTTCACTGAACAAAATTCTCTGGTCTATCAATGGTTACCCGTATCATCCAATGAAATTGAATTGTTTACTGCTTTCAATTCTCTTTTGCGGATGCAGTTAAAACTTACAAACTTACCAGAGTTAATTTTCTATTAGAATGAGTGGCAGTGGTAAGTTGATGCACTATTTGTCATAGTTATATGTCTTCATAAGAAAAAAAATGCAAGAGACACTCTCCTACCAGGTAGTTTCAGCAATTGGAAAACCAACAAGACTATGAAGCAATACTACCATGGGCAACAAGACATTATTTGCTCATGTGAGTATGGCGTGACAATGGGGGGCGTGACAATAGGGGGCATTACCAACAATCGCTTCTGATTGTACGGCCAAAAAATAACTTAGTTTTAAAGGGACTTAAAAATTGTCCAGTGCAATATTTTTTATGCTTGTTTCATTTTTCGGGAGGCTGCCATCTTTGAAATCCACTTTTTTGTTGTGTGACAGAATGTGTGACTGACTGACAAACTGAGTACTGTAACCCTCTCACACATGTGTGCTGAGGGTTAAACTGAGTACTGTAACCCTCTCACACATGTGTGCTGAGGGTTAAACTGAGTACTGTAACCCTCTCTCTGCGTGCTGAGGGTTAAACTGAGTACTGTAACCCTCTCACACATGTGTGCTGAGGGTTAAACTGAGTACTGTAACCCTCTCACACATGTGTGCTGAGGGTTAAACTGAGTACTGTAACCCTCTCACACATGTGTGCTGAGGGTTAAACTGAGTACTGTAACCCTCTCACACATGTGTGCTGAGGGTTAAACTGAGTACTGTAACCCTCTCACACATGTGTGCTGAGGGTTAAACTGAGTACTGTAACCCTCTCACACATGCGTGCTGAGGGTTAAACTGAGTACTGTAACCCTCTCACACATGTGTGCTGAGGGTTAAACTGAGTACTGTAACCCTCTCACACATGTGTGCTGAGGGTTAAACTGAGTACTGTAACCCTCTCACACATGTGTGCTGAGGGTTAAACTGAGTACTGTAACCCTCTCACACATGTGTGCTGAGGGTTAAACTGAGTACTGTAACCCTCTCACACATGTGTGCTGAGGGTTAAACTGAGTACTGTAACCCTCTCACACATGCGTGCTGAGGGTTAAACTGAGTACTGTAACCCTCTCACACATGCGTGCTGAGGGTTAAACTGAGTACTGTAACCCTCTCACACATGTGTGCTGAGGGTTAAACTGAGTACTGTAACCCTCTCACACATGTGTGCTGAGGGTTAAACTGAGTACTGTAACCCTCTCACACATGCGTGCTGAGGGTTAAACTGAGTACTGTAACCCTCTCACACATGCGTGCTGAGGGTTAAACTGAGTACTGTAACCCTCTCACACATGTGTGCTGAGGGTTAAACAATATATTAATAATAATATTAACAATAATAACTAGAGCACTAAGATGCAAACACTCAGCGTTGGTTAAAAAGTGACTTTACAACATGTATCCTGGCTGCTGGAATCGATCCTTGATACAGGTAACAATGAGGTTGATGGCTTCAAAGTAATGCTGTCTGAAGTAGGCCTTTTTATTATCATGAAATTCTGCATCTGCTAATCCATCTTCAAGTTTTTGGGGTCGTTTGCATTGACGTGGAAGCTGAGGTTCCATATCAAGTGATTCAGACATCTTCAGTACCTTTAGCCAAAGTAAATCAAATGAATCGCCTCTAAGTTTTTCAATTGTACGAATAACCTTGTCTGCAACAACTCTGCTGCAGACAGTGACCGATGCTATAAAGTTTGCCTAGGTTGTCTGTGTGTCTTAACACCAACTCACTCAAATAAGTACCAAAGAGAAAATTGAATGTATTCATCTGTGAAGATGCCCCCTGAATTTGTGCTTTGCTTTCTGTATCTCTGGCTATCTTAACAGCTGTTTCCCAAGTACTCTGTAAAATAGAATAATTATCTATTATTAGCAAGTACCCCGCCACACAGCGGTGCTTGACGTATTGCAAAGTAAGAATGCAGTAGCACAAGTTATCTTGCTCAGTATTCATTCTCTACCATTGGTTAAGGTTATATAAGTTTCCCTCTCCTGCTCTCTTTTTTCTGAACTATCTCAGCTTTTCTTATCCCCAACCTCTCCTTTCTTCAGCTCTTTCTACCTCTCCTGCTTCTGAATCGCTGTCCTACTATCATGGTTGCAGACTTAAGCTTTGCGAAACGTTTGCCTTTTTTGTACTTTCGCCTTCCTTTTTGAAACCGACACCACCTTTACTGTCTATTTCACCTGCCTTTTAGTTATAATTAGCTAATCACTCGCCTTTTTGCCTTCTTTAAACCTACGCTCCTTTACCTCACTGATTCAACCACTTTTTACAATTAGTTGCCTTTTGCCTTCTCTTTCGTACTTCTGCCTTCCTCTTTGAAACCTAGGCCTCCTTCCCTCGTCCACTATTACACCCACTTTTTAGTTACAATTATTCACTTTCTACTTAATGTGATGATGCTTTACCGATTCTTTATCGATTCATGTAATGATGATGCTTTATCAAACTGTTTAAGCTCATGAATTATTCATGAATACACACTGTCGGTCGTCGTTACTGACACACAAGTGTATTATTATATAAAAGAGTGAGTCAGCATGTACTGTCCATTGAGTTGGACAAATAACTTTCACATCAACGTTACTAATCTCAGAGGACAAATCACTGTCTGCTTTCAATTGTTTACAAATTTCATTTTGTCTGTCGTGGCTACGCAGCTAGCAAGTAAGTATCACGGAATTAACTTACCAATGCTTGATCTGACTTAGTAGATGTTTTGGCTTTCTTTTCTTTGAACATTTTCAAGCAAGTGTGGCAATACACTACATCAATGGTCTCCTTGTAATGTAAAAATGGCCACTTAGCAAACCAGGAGTGCTGAAAACTGTGATGCACTACAGACTTCTCACCAAAGGAGTGCTTCAGGAATCGATACTTGGCCTTTGGCTGGTGAGGAGCATCCAGAACATCCTCCAGTACAATAAAACAACTAGCAGCCATTTCAAGACTTCATGGAGCTACACGTAGCACTGCCTGGCTACATGCTTAATAAAACCGCACCCCTTTCCGGCTATCGTTCCGCCAACTTTTTGACAATCACAGCCTATCCCCAGAGTGGCCTGGCCATGGCCGGAGTGTTCCTACGCCCCTGGGCACACTGTCCAATAGATAAGCACTGACCTATTGAATGCACGATGTAACAAATCTGAACTGGGCGCAGTAAAGTTTGTACACTCACATGAGCTCGGTGATTCTGAACGGCAGTTAAACAAATGAATGGGCGTGGCTGTCTAGCAGCACTCACTGTAGTGTCTGCCGTTTCTCTCGTTTTCTCAAGAACTAAGCCGAAATTTAAAAAGTGTCAAATTAAAGGGACTTAATTAAGTCGTCATCTAGTCTGAGTTCCTCTTATCTCAAGGCATCAAAGTCTACCGTCTTTGAGATCCACTGTTGACAGAATGACTTAATAGACTATTGTAACCCTCGTGCTTGCGCACTGTGGGTTTGTAATAGTAATAGTAATAATAATAATAATATAATAATATAATAATAATTACTAGCAAGTACCCCGCCACATAGTGGCGCTTGACATATTGCAAAGTAAGAATGCAGTAGCACAAGTTATCTCAGTTACCATTCTCTACCATTGGTTAAGGTTACATAAATTTCCCTCCCCTACTCTCTTTTTTCTAAGCTATCCGAGCTTTTCTTCTACCCCACCTCTCCTATCTTCAGCTCTACTTCTTGAGTCATGGAACCCCCTTTTCCTATCTATCTCTCCTGCTTCTGAATGTCTGTCCTATTTTGAGAAACTTTGTCTTCTATTTCGTACCTTTTGAACACTAACCCCTGCCCGCTTTTATTTGTAATTAATCGCTCACCTTTTTGCCTTCTCTTCCCTCCATTGTTAACCTACACCCCTTATCTCGCCGACTCCATCCGCTTTTCAGTTATGATTAATCTCCTTTTACCTTCTCTTCCGTAATTTGCCTTCCTTTAAACTATGCCGCCTTCCATCGTTTATTGCACACGCTTTTTAGAAGTAACCAGCACGTTCTACTGAATGCGACGATACCTTACCTACCTCAAGGTGACGATACTTTACCGAACCACACGCTCATGAATTATTCATGAATACACACACCGTTGTCGTCGTTACTGACACACAAGCGTATTATTATATAGATAATAGAAAGGAGAGGAAAGGGCTCAGGAAGAAAGAAAGCAGGAGAGGGAAACTGATGTAACTAAATGAAGTGGTAGACAATGATAAGAATGGATAATAAAATACCAAATGCTACTGCATTCTTAATTTGCAGCTAATTGTAACTAAAAAGTGAGTGGAATCGACAGTAAAGGTGGCGTCGGTTTCAAAAAGGAAGGCGAAAGTACGATAAAGAAGCCAACAATTTGCCAAGATAGCTAGTAGGACAGAGAGATTCAGGATGAGACTTATCACTAGGGCGAGGGGAATGGTAAGAGTGAGACTTATCACTAGGGCGAGGGGAATGGGTAAGGGTGAGACTTATCACTAGGGCAAAGGGAATGGGTAAGGGTAAGACTTATCACTAGGGCTAGGGAATGGGTAAGGGTGAGACTTATCACTAGGGCTAGGGGAATGGGTAAGGGTGAGACTTATCACTAGCTAGGGGAATGAGTAAGGGTGAGACTTATCACTAGGGCTAGGGGAATGGGTAAGGGTGAGACTTATCACTAGGGCTAAGGGAATGGGTAAGGGTGAGACTTATCACTAGGGCTAGGGGAATGGGTAAGAGTGAGACTTATCACTAGCTAGGGGAATGAGTAAGGGTGAGACTTATCACTAGGGCTAGGGGAATGGGTAAGGGTGAGACTTATCATTAGGGCTAGGGGAATGGGTAAGGGTGAGACTTATCACTAGGGCTAGGGGAATGGGTAAGGGTGAACCAATCATGTGGTCAACAACTTTTTACACTTACAAGTAGCATGTGCCTATTGTGGTATAAATAGTAAGCCCCACCCACATTCTAACAGGTATGAAATACATTGTGTGTGTATTCTTTTCTTCTCAGATTTGTCATAGCTGCAACAGAGAGGAAAGCTTGTTGCTGTGTGATGGATGTGATAAAGGGTGAGCACTGTTCAAAATTTCAGTTCTTTTTTTCTTTCTTTTTCTGTATTTAATTCTTTATTTGATCATACCCAGACAAACATCTCCATTTTTAATTTAGTGCAGCATTCTTTGTTTTCTCTCCAGCTTTCATTTGGATTGCTTGTCTCCTCCCCTTACCCAAGTCCCAGAGGGAGACTGGTACTGTGTGACGTGTCAAGTCATTGTCCAGGCTCAGTACGACATATCAATGAGTTCTCCCGATGAAGAGTCTGCATATGAACCTCCGTACATGGCACTGAACCTGTCTGACAACACTGATGACTCCAGTACTGCCTCTGCGGCCAGTGAAGATGCGTCGGACGTCTCCTTCTCCTCTGACATTGATGTTACTGGATCAGATTCAGTGATTGACCTGGAGTCTGTTTCAGATTCCAACACTAATTTCGGACAGGATATTAATTCTGATTATCTAGACAGCGAGGGAAGCATTCTTGCTCATGGTACGTCTAACAGAAGATTTAGAAACCTCATGAGGCCTACTGAGAATGGATTGCGAGGTGCTAACATGCGTTTGGCCAAGAGGAGGAAGAATGTCAAATCTGTGGGTTCACCATCTGCTACTCATTCCACGCTTTTGTCACTTTCTAGTGACAGTAGCAGACAAAATCAGTGTGCCAGCGACGATGAGGATAAAATATCTCACAAGGCCAAGACAAGAGCTCCAGATGACTTGATAATCATCTCTTCGTCAGAAGACGATGATTCTGTGTCACTCCATCGGAATGTACTAATCAAGAAGAAGAAGAACATCATGTTGTCTGAGAGTGAGGAATCAAAGTCAACCATTGATGTGGAGCATCTGTTTCCATCAACTGGTGAAAGTGGTGGTGAAGGTAGGGACAGTGAAGTAAATGTGGAGGTAACACTAAGCCCCGTGAAACTCACTCCAGGAGACATTTGTTGGCTTGGGGCGGGTCCCAGCAGTAGCTCCACCCCTAATGCCCATCAACAATCAGCAAAGCGAGCACTGGCTTTTTCCAGCAAGTTAGCCAAGACAAGTCGAGGCAAGGCTCGTCAGAAGGTGCAGAAGAATAGGAAGAGAAGTAGGAAGAGGAAAAGCAGGAAACGGAGCAAACGCCGCCGGCTTAAGCCTGCCAGTCGGCCTAACAGTAGCACCTATCTAGAAAGTATGGCCAACAACTCTCTGCAAAGGGCCAGGGCTCGCACTGCCGCTACTCACACTCCTCGAGTGAATGCAATGAGGCAGGCGGTGCAGGAGTCTTACCGGCACCAGGATGAGACAGAAGGACTGGAGTGGGCCAGGGCCATACTGGTGAATGCACGCCAATCCCCTCGGGGTAATTCTAGGCTCTTGGATAATTATCCTTCTTCGTCTGGTGTTCTCTCAAGTCCTGGCCAGACAGAACTGTCCAAAATAAAGTCACTTAGTGAAAATAAATCCACTACCAGTGAAGATGACTGTTCCTTCCAGCGTGACCCTCACAAGCCTCTTATCAACAGGACATATGGTTTTGTGCCCAATCGTCTGGATTCCTTTCACCCCTCACAAACACACGCAGGCTCTGCTAAGTCCCGAGTCACCCTCCAGCACAGGCATTCAGTCTCTGATAAGCCGAATGACCAGCCCCTAACTTTGGAGGATCGGCGAAAAGCTGAGATTCAACGTAGAATAGTGAGTAACACTTCAGCAACATCAAACTCACCTGCTTCTCCCACTAAGTCACAGGCACACATAAGAAACGCAAAGAAAAGGAGAAATAATTCTGTATCTTCTCAAAGCATGGCCAGTCCAAATTTGGTGGATATTTTATGCAAGAATCTGGATGACCTAGAGAACAAGTGTGAAATCAAGAAAGATGGCACAGTAGTTCCTATTAGTAAGTCTGTATTGATGATGTGTGTTTTATTAGTATACCCACATTGGGGGAAAGGGGTTCAAAAGAATACCTAAATAGATTTCCCTTGCTTCACACCTGCATAGTTATGTCAGCAATATGCAAGTTGGATAATATTAATTTAGTATATGACTGTACAATGATGTTGCTTAGGACAAGGTGAGCAGTCATCTGTTGAAGTAAAGGTCAAAGGTGCAGGCCATAGCCAGGGTACAGATGCATCATGCCGTAAGAGTCCAGTAGAAGATGGGGGCGTGTCCCAAGAGAAAGGAAAGACTGCCAAAACTGCTAGTCACTTTAATTCCCGTCGTCAGTCTAGGAGTGCAGGACATCATGATAGTGTCAGTTTGAAGCCCAATGGTGGCGATGAACAACACAGAGATGATTGTAAGCCAGGGATTTCAGCAAAGCAAGGGGGTCTATCTGGCTACAAGATTCCTAAGCTTAAAGTTAGTCAATTTTTGTATGTAGACAACTTTAACTGTGTCTCAGTGAAGCAGGAAGTGAAATCACCTAGTACTGGGACATCTTCGCTGCCACCATCTGTTGTCAAACTATCAGATAGTAATTCTACTCCTCAACGGTCACTGGAAGGAGACACTGGCAGGATGAGAATCGAACAAGGCGAAGGCAGTGAGAACAATAGGAAGCACAAAGAAAACCAAGATGAGGAGAAGGCTGTTTCAGGCTCAAGTACCATGGCAGATTCTAGTAATGCAACAATGACACCCAAAGAACTAGTCAAGAAAGCCTTGGATGTTCATTTTGACAAGAAAAGAATAAAGAACAGAGAATATCAGCGTATTTTGGAAAGAGCTACCCTTAAAATAGAAAAAAATCCTACGGAAGTGCCTTGTGAAAACAGGATAAAGAAGTTAGTGGCTGACTATGTGGATGCATACAGGAAAGCAAAACTTGGGCATTGATGTGTCACTGTTTGAGAATTACCATCTGTTTTATTTGTTTCATGGCTTTTTCAAGTACACAGCAATCAGATATATTATTTTTATATTAACTAGACGGCCTATGAACTCTTGCTCATGTGATTATGAATTCTGAAGATGGGGTTGGTGGAAATGAATATAGCCTAAGAAGATATTTAGATTAAAAAAAAAAAGATAAAAAACAAACAAACAACAACAAACATTAGAGATGTGCTTCAGTACAAATCATGACCAAGCTAGCTGAACAATGTTATTACATACATGTATATGAGATGACATGATACTACACGATACAGCCCTTCATAAAAAAAATTTTTTTTAGTGCATTGTAAGCAAAGTCTCCCTAATTAGGTAAAGATACTTTTGGGGGGCATGTTAGTTGAAGTGAAGCTAGCTCTTTGACTTTTAGTGGCATGCTGATTAAAAGTAGATTCTAAACATGGCACAATTGAAAATTGCTAACCAAAGAGTATCTTCTGTATAATTGGCGAGCGAGCGAAGCGAGCGAGCAACTCTAAGATGTAGTCTATGGAAATCCTGAATACGTCGTCGTTTAAACGCTCGCGCACATATACGTCGTCGTTTAAACGCTCGCGCACATACGTGGTCGTTTAAACGCGCGCGCACATACGTGGTCGCATATGCTTTTTTCTAATTTTCTCTCGTTACTCTAGCTAATGGTAGTGTAGCTAATCATATACCATTCAACTATCATTGGTAGAGCTACTCATTCAAGCGTTTCATAGTCATGAATATCACTAGATAATGGAGCAGTCCACAGTGTGGGGTACTGATGTGGAGATCTTCACATTTGCCCACTTGCTGCAGATTGACATTCAGTCATATTCTCAACACTACCTGGCAGAGGTACTCTCCCACTCTCAGGATTGAAGACACCATAAATATGATGCCAGGAGAAGACAGCAACATGGCTTTATACATCAAGCACATCCCATCTCATTTTCAGGTCGTGCAATCTGTCCTCTAATTTTAGGGTACTATCTCTATGCCAATTAGCTATGGCCAGCTTCCAGTATTATGCGTCTGTAAAACTGAGACTTGAATTACTGTCATGCTTAGCATGTGGACACTTCAGAGTATCCCCCATCCCCATTTCCCCCTTTACACGTTTCCCCCCTTTACATGTTTCCCCTTTACACGGTTCCCCCTTTACATGTTTCCCCTTTACACGTTTCCCCCCTTTTCCCCTTTTCTGTACTTTACACATTATTTTGTTATCATTGTTACTGTATCATGAGGAGTACCATTCTTTACCCTTTACCAATCATCATTTCCCCCTTTACATGTCATTACATATTCTACTACTAATAATGAGATGTGAATTCAGATTTGGCAACCTGCAGGAAGAAAACCAATGCAAATTCAAATCAAACGACCCCAATGCAAATGAAAGTGTCAACATTTCCCCAGAACTTCGCTCGCTCGCCCAACCAATGCTACACGAGCATTTTCTAGTAATATGCTTAGCTTGGGTGTCAGTAATGGCGATGGTGACGACCGGCGACGATGATCGAATTGGTAAAGTATCGTCATTACCTAGAGAGGGAAGGAAAAAAAAAAAAAAAGCGGGAGGGGGAAGAGGAAAAGTACCACGTCAAGCTCGAATCCTTGTCATCTCCACACGGCGCACACTTTGTACCGTCCAAACCTAGCACTAAAGAGTGCCTTATTGACATAATGTATCTGCTTCTTTCTTTCTTTCTTTTTTTTTTTTTTTTTTTTTTTTTGTCTCATTAGCTACCTACCTAGGCTCTAGGGTTTCTGTATCATTCATTCGCTGACTCAGTTGGGAAAGCGTGTTAGCTAACCATAATCCATCACAAATCATGGGTAGAAGAAAAAGAAGAAAATACACAGAAAGGACAGAGATGAGGGGCACTGCATCCTTTAACTTGCAAAATTAGTTAATTGTTTGTGGGATAGCTAAAATATTGACAATTGTCCATATCTCTAACTTGAAACTTCAATTCCATACAACACAATAGTCACTTTTTATTCCTGTCATCAGTCTGGCAGTGCAGCACAGTGCAAGAGAAAATGATTAGAAAGAGAAGTGTTGGCTATCTTTCAGCAGAGTCATTAGCTAATATACTACATTTCTATTCTACAAAAAAAATTACTGGAAACAAAATACATACTTGAATTTTTTTTTTTTAATTTGGATATAGCTACCTAGCAATCACTAGCTGGAAGACTAGCTAAATATAGTGACTAGCTACCTGTATTGTATCTTGCTGATTTTCTATTTCTCAATCTTTCACTTAATAAATCATCATCAAATTTTATAATCGAATGAATGAACAGAAATGTAATAGTTTATACAAAGACAGAATGAACATTGTTATTGCAACTCAGATATATTCGTGGTTATGTTTTAACAAGAAGTAGAAAAAACTAATAACGATACAATAACCCACAATACAAAGATAAAACACAATTAGCGGTTCAAGTTATTACAACCTGAATAGACAAAAAATATATTTAAAAAAAGCTAGTTCAGCAAGGGCAGTAAATCTGTTAGAATGCTTCCAATTCTTTTACAAGCTACAAGGCTTGCATTGTTTCCAGTACTTCTTGATGCAGATGCTCTTCTTGAAAATGTTGCACTGTAGCTATAAGGACATTTTACTTGACTATCTTACAGGTGATCCCAGAAAGTAATATCAATTCTTACAAACAAAAATGGAGCTTTCTATCAGGTAGTATTTACACCTATTTTTTGGGAAACAATACTGGAACTATGCATAGAAAGTTCCAGGGTCTCTAGAAGCTGGTGGTTTTTGTCAGGGTTAGTGGGTGTTTGACACTATCAGACCACAACCTCCTGTATTATACTTGTGCCATGCAAAAATTATGTTCTCTAAATTTTGTAAAATTGTACCCATAGTAAATCCGTTTACATTACAATATTTTTGTTACGCTGGCAGGAGTGTGGGCTCCACGGTCGCCGGTCGCCCACACTGGAGATGAAGATAGAGAAGGAGAGAGAAGAAGAGCAAGAGAGACTATTACGTAGATGTATTGTGTGTGTTTAATGATTATGAACGATTGTGATTATGATTGTGGTTATGGTTAAGTTTTAAGTCATGCGTGTGTTTGCTGCACGAGGAGTCCTTGGGGTATATAACCTTGGTCCTCCTCGTGCCCAAGTCAGTTCTCAATTATACTAAAATTAGTTAACAAGACATTGTCAGTTCGGTCAAGCTTCGGCTCCGACCAAGAGGAGAATTCTGGTGGCAGCGACTGTGTTGCCTCCTTACGTGCGGCGTGTTACCTTGCTGAGCTTCGGGTCTGGCGCGGGCAACCCCCACATTTGGTGGCAGCGGTGGGATCTCTCAAGAACACGTTCGAGAGACATAGAACCTCAATTACACGGCCGAAGATATTCGACCTACGGAAGACATTCCAAAACCGGGGAATTCCAAGCTTTGAGCTGAGGTGGAGGGGATAGTACGCAACTGAAGTTTCGACTCTCGGAAGCATCCAACTACGCAAGAGTCTCGACTCCTGAACTGTTGGCATTTTTGTTTTTTTTTTGTGATTCACCTTTACATTGTGTAATACCTTCGTGTCATTCGTTTCTAATATTTTTTTGTGTGTTTGTCTTACCTCGTTTATTCGTTTCGTTTTATCTTCTTGTAGGTCTCTGACGGAAGGCGAGGACGCTCTCCTTCCATGACTGAGAGAGGTGTTGAAGCGAGGAGGAGGCAGACCAAGAAGACATCTACGAAGTCGGGGAATTCGTCTTACCGACCGTACTCAAACACGACAGTGAAGGATCGTTCGCCATATCCGATACGACCGGGGAGCGGTAAATCAGCAGAGGAAGAAATTAAGAGTGAGTCGGAGGAATCTGAGGATAGCATAGAGGTGGGTGTAGAAGGATTGGGGTCTGAGGAGATGGCGAGGAAAGCAGAAGAGAGTGATTTTATGAAATGGGTTCAGGTTATGGCCGAGAGGGATGAGGCCAGGAGGGTGGAAACAGAGAGATTAGAGGAGGCGAGAAGGGAGGAAAGAATCAGAATGGAAGAAGTGAGAAGGGAGGAAAGAGTCCGAATGGAAGAGGAGAGAAGGGGGGAAGGAGTCAGGATGGAACAAGCTAGAAAGGAAGAGATGATGGCAATGTTTAGTCAGCTGAGGGAAGAGACGTCTATAAGGACTAGTGAGGGAGAAGAGGCGAGGCGCAAGTATCAGGAGAGGAAGGAACTGCAGTCGGAGAAGCTGAGGGCGCTGGGGAACTACGCAGAGGGCGTGGAGTTGTTGGGGTACCTGGGAAAGTTTGAAAGAATAATGGAGGATTGCAGAATACCGAAGGATACGTGGTTGGAAAGGTTGTTTCCCAGGCTACCTGAGAGATTGTGTGCCAGGGTAGAGAGTGTTAGAGAGGGAGATGACTACGGAGAAGTAAAGAGAGTTTTGTTAAAAGCTATGGGGGAGACGACGCTGACGTATGGGTATAAACTGTTTGAGTTGACGGGAGAAGGCCTGAAGGCTAAGACTGCTGGAGGAATAATGGAAGTGATAGAGAAAGTGAGTTGGGGGGTGATGCAAGGTTGTGAGTCGGTCAAGGAGTGTGTGGTCGCTTTGGCCACTGCGTTGACCCGAAATGTTATACCACCCAGTGGGAAGGTGTTTTTAGAGGGAAAAAAGATGGAGAGGATGGAGGATTTGCGCGATGCATGGGAGACTTGGATGGCCGGGAGATTAAAAGGGAATTTTTACAAACCGATTGGTAGTACGGGGGGTCGTAGTGTGGGTGAATATAGGAGGACTAGTTATGGTGACGATTTTGGCACCAAGGGTAGAGAGGGGTTTAGCCCGATCACCTGTTTTAACTGTGGTGAAAAGGGACATAGGTCAGTAGAATGTAGGAAACCTAGTGGGAGTAGCAGAGCGGGGTATGGTAGTGGGCTTAGGCCATTGACATGTTTTAGTTGTGGCAAGGCGGGACATAGGAGCGTTGAGTGTCCCAATAGAAAGGTGGGTAGTGCGGTAAAGAGAGAGCCGGTGTTTACTAAGGTATCAAAGATCGTGGTAGGGAAGATGAGAAAAGGAAACATTGTGTGGGGGAAAGTGAATGGGATTGAATGCAGGGTGTTGGTGGACTCGGGTGCCGAGGTGGGTGTAGTGCCTAGGGCACTGGTGAATCAGGGTGCAGTGGAGTGTGGCGAGCTGCACATCTCGGGGGTAAACGGTGCAACGAGCGTACATCAGAGTACGGTGGTGGAGTATGAAATAGGAGGGCTTAGGCAGGCAAAGTTGGCCATGATTGATGAGAGGAGTGACGACGAGGTGGTTTGTATTGTGCCTTTTGATATTTCCAATGCAGAAGAGGTTGCGGCATTTAGGTCAGCCGTAGAAGAGGTGATGGACTCTGACAAGCTGCAAGGGACACAAGGGGCGCAGGTGAAGGTGTTGACCCGCAGTCAAGCCAGGGCTGAGGCTTTGGAGGAAGTGAGTGATGTAGGTGCTAGCTGTACCGATTGGTGGAGTGTGGTTGAACCAGGGGAGGCAGAAACGTCGGTTTTAGAAGAGAGGGACGAGAGTGAGAAGATGGAAGTGCAGGGAAGAAGCGGGATGCATGTCAGCGAAGAAGGTGCGCCTTCGGACCTGAAGGATGTGGTGTTGGTAGAGGACGAGAGACAGTTCGTCGAATATGCCGAACAGATCGGACCTGTTGGGAAAGGATCAGATGGGGTTGATTTTAGGAAGGAATTGGGTGAAGACGAGAGTTTGAGGGAATGGAGAGAGTTGGGTGATCGGAAGGAAAGGGGATTTCAGTGGAAGAAGGGAGTTTTGGTGAGAAGTCAGTACGTTACTTGGGAAGAGTTTCGGGATCTGTTGGTTGTACCGAAGAGTTACAGGGAGAGGGTGATGGAATTGGGACACGAGAAGAACGGACATTTGTGTGGGGAAAAGGTAGCTAGGATGGTTGGGAGGTATTTCGTATGGCCAGGGATGATGAAAGAAGTGGGGGAACATTGCAAGAGTTGTGAGGTTTGCCAAAGGAAGAGCAAGCACACACCTAGGAGGGCGCTGGCAGTGGAACGTCCATTGCTCAGCGAACCCTTCGAGGCGGTGGCAGTAGACCTGGTTGGCCCCCTACCTAAGGGAAAGGGTGGCAACAGGTTCCTGTTAACCTGCGTGTGCTTGGCTACCAGGTGGCCGGAGGCAGTACCCCTGCGCAGTATTACTGCCAAGGCGGTAGCCGAAGGCCTGTGGCTGATCTTCTCGAGGACTTCGGTCCCTGAGAAGATGTTATCAGATCAGGGGGGTCAGTTCTGTGGGAAAGTGGTGAGCGAGTTGAGCAGGATGTTGGGAATTGAGAGAGTGCGGACGTCTCCGTACCACCCCCAGACCAACGGGACGGTGGAACGGTTCCACGGCACGCTTAAGTCTATCTTGGGCAAGTGCGTGGATGAGGGGAAGGACTGGGTTGAACAGCTGTCTTTCGCGCTGTTCGTAATGAGGCAGATGCCTCATGCGGACAGTGGATTCAGCCCATTTGACCTAGTCTACGGGTTCAGAGTCAGAACTCCCCTAGACGCTCTGTACTCTGGGTTGTTTGAGGTGGATAGTAAAGAGTTGAACGTGTGCGAGTGGGTGAGAGGAATGGCTGAGAAGTTGGAATTGATGAGGGATTGTGCTGAGTTGAGGATGGCGAAAAACAAAGAAGGGAGGATGAAGTTTCTGAATCGTGGGTGTAAGACTAGGGAATTTGTTGTTGGGGATTTAGTGTTGTACAGGATTCCTGGGATGAAGTGCAAGTTATCTGATTCCTGGGAAGGTCCTTACAAGGTATTGCAGAGAGTGGGAGAAGTAAATTATAAAATTAGTAGGAAGGGAGTGCCGAAGCATGCAAGGATAGTGCATGTGAACTGCTTGAAGAAGTTCAAGGAAAGGTTTGCAGTTAATAGGTTGGATGTAGTGTTGGAGGATAGCAAGGAGGAAGAATGTTTGTTGAGGGGGGAATGTGAAGGGTACGTGCAAGAAGAGATTGATGGGTTGCTAGAGGAGTTCGGAGAAGTATTTTCTGATGCTCCGGGGAGCACCGAGGAGGTCATACTGTCTATTGACACTGGGGATGCCTTGCCCATTCGACAGGCTCCTTACTCGGTGCCTTTGGGCATTAGAAGGGCAGTGAAAGAGGAGTTGGAAGAGTTGGAGAGAGGAGGTATTATAGAGAGGAGTGTGAGTGCGTGGGCTTCGCCGCTGGTGCCGGTGAAGAAAGCAGGAGGAGGTATAAGGCTGTGCGTGGATTATAGGAAGCTCAACGCCATCACGGTTAAGGAGCCTTACTATATTCCACAATTCGAAGAGATGGTTGAACGTGTAGGGAAGGGCTGGGTGTTATCTAAGGTGGATTTGTCGAAGGGGTTTCATCAGGTAGCGGTAGCGGTAGAAGATAAGGAGAAGACGGCATTCGTTTGTCCATTTGGGAAGTTTCAATATGTGAGAATGCCATTTGGACTTACGAATGCCCCTAGTGTGTTTCAAAGGTTGATGGATGTGGTTTTAGTGGATTGTATGGAGTTTGCGAAGGTGTATATTGATGATGTGTTGGTGGTTTCAGGGGATTGGAGTGAGCACTTGGTGCATTTGAAATTGTTGTTTGAGGTATTGAGGAAAACGGGGTTAACTTGTAAGCTGTCGAAGTGTGTGTTTGGGAAGAGGCGTTTGATGTTCTTGGGGCATGAGATTGGTGATGGAGTGATTCGGGTGCCAGAGGCTAGGGTTGCTGCGATTAAGAACCACCCTGAGCCTAAGACCAGGAAGCAGCTTAGAGCATTCTTGGGGCTGATCGGTTACTATCGAAGGTTCATCGAGGGATTCCACAAGTGGTCTGCCCTCCTCACTCCGCATACCTCATCGCTCTTGGCAGGGAAGGTGGAGTGGACAAGCCAGATGTCAGAGGCTTTTTGTAAGTTAAAGTGTGCGTTGTCTAGTTCTGTGTGTTTGGTTGTTCCGTGTGTCAGCGATGTGTTTGTAGTTGAGTGTGATGCCAGCAGCAGTGGAGTCGGAGCAGTTCTGTCCGTAAGAAGAGAGGAGGAGCTACTACCAGTTGCGTTCTACTCAAGGCAGCTGCGTGGGGCACAGTCCAACTACAGTGCCCAGGAGTTGGAGTGTCTAGCCGTGGTTGAGGCTGTGAAACATTTTTCTTTTTATTTGCATGGACAGTCCTTTGAAGTATGGACAGATCATAAGGGATTGGAGTCGATACGTACGGGCCGCCAGTTGAATAGGCGGGTATACAGGTGGTCACTGGTTTTGTCAGAGTTCGACTTCGTAGTGAAGTATAGAGTCGGCGCTAGTAACGTCGTGGCCGATGGGTTAAGCAGATGCCATGCTAGCGCCAGTGAGGATGTCACCCTTTCTGTGAAGGAGGGGGGAGATGTGGGCTCCACGGTCGCCGGTCGCCCACACTGGAGATGAAGATAGAGAAGGAGAGAGAAGAAGAGCAAGAGAGACTATTGCGTAGATGTATTGTGTGTGTTTAATGATTATGAACGATTGTGATTATGATTGTGGTTATGGTTAAGTTTTAAGTCATGCGTGTGTTTGCTGCACGAGGAGTCCTTGGGGTATATAACCTTGGTCCTCCTCGTGCCCAAGTCAGTTCTCAATTATACTAAAATTAGTTAACAAGACATTGTCAGTTCGGTCAAGCTTCGGCTCCGACCAAGAGGAGAATTCTGGTGGCAGCGACTGTGTTGCCTCCTTACGTGCGGCGTGTTACCTTGCTGAGCTTCGGGTCTGGCGCGGGCAACCCCCACAAGGAGATGCTTTTTATCTAATGACTGGAGAAGCAGATGTGTATGAAAGAGTTGAGTTGTTACTTGTCGTGGAACCTGGTGATTCTAATATCCTCATAAAGTTACATGAGGCTAAGCAATTAAAACGTTATTCAAATTATGATAGTTTTTTTTTTCAGTGAAGCAGAATAATTCTGAATGAGACGTTGGAGTTGCTATGGATGACTGTAGGCACTGTGATTACATATCTAGCCAAAGCCATTAGTGGCTGTGATTTCATAACAAGTTCAGTTGTTTCCTAATTAGAGGGATTCCTTTGGTCTATTACTCAAGCCTCTTATGCATCAGTGATAAACCAGTAACAAATTACAACTTATTTGTGATTTCATTACATGAATCTGTGTACATCAATGGTTGCATTCCATCATTTAAGCACAAATCTAATAGTCACCTGGCCTCAAATAGTTCCAAGTACTCATTTTATCTTAAGTTTATGCCACCCTAATAAAGATACTCCATATGCACTGCTAATAGGCCAATATTCATATCGTTGGTTCAAAATTGTATACCCTTAATAGGGTCTTGAGCAAAAATGCTCATGACTCATACAACCAAAACTTTAGTGTTGCTTTGGTTTAGAGATTCAAGACTTCTTAGTTTTAGTTATTCTCTAAAAAAATATCTTGAATGCTTCGTTTTAGATTTCCCCCCCAAATTCTCCCTGAAGATTTAGTTAGTTTTTAGTTTTTCTTCAATATCAAATGGAAGATTTAGTGACTTTGTTTTGGTTAATTTGTGAAGTCTCTCAGATTCTGCAATAATGAGACTCCTTACAGAAAGTAGTACAGGTAGCTAGTTTTCCCAAATAACTTCAAAAATAGCATATTTCTATGAAATCTTAGGTATTATAAACAAAGTATAACTTTTTTAATATAGTTTAGAGAATAATTACTTGATGCAATTTATATCTTCATTTAATAATGACATAATTCAAGGTGAATTACAATAAAAATTGCTTAGTCTTAGTTTTTGTCATCCACTCTACTAGTAATTTTAGTTATCGAATTTACTGTCTTCTAAAACATTTAGTTTTAGTTTTTTTCATGTTCTCTACAGCTTAGTTTTAGTTAGCTATTCTTACCAAAAGTAAAATACTCCAAAACTAATGGGTTTTGGTTTTAGTTTTAGTTGACTAAAACAACACTACAAAACTTGACTTGCCTTGGTTTCACCTGGGTCTTTTCTGACTTAATAGAACAGCGTGTGTACTTGAAGAATAGACTTAGTGATGTTAATACTATCTGAAGGGGATAATTTTAACATGTATTGTGTGCTATATTAAACATGAGTTTTAAAGTAAAAGTGTAGCCATAACTATTCTAAAATATTATAAGGTAGAAAGCTGACTAACTTTACCAGTGCTTAATTCAGGTACCGAATGAGACACCAAACTTAGACTTAGTCCTTAAATTTGCTACAATTTTATATCATCTTAGTTGTTTTCAGAGCATTTGTTACAATACTACTCATATGCAAATGCAAGGCACTCGTCACTTCCTAACATGATGAACAGAAGGAAATCAGACAGTAAGAGTACATTTCAGGTACTGTCAGAAGTATATGATAGGAAAATGGTCTATCATGAGCCTGGAATGTATGAAATACTGAGAATGTCAAACTTTTAGCATCGAGATTCAGTTCATGCCATTTTTTCCTTTTGTAGTGTTTAAACGTTTTGATGATTCAACTGTCATTTATTTGTTGTTCTGATCTAATGGCTTCTATTTATTTGTTTATTTTGTTTGGTATGATATAAGACATCAAAAGTAGTGGTAGTAATATTGTCTGAATGGCTCTGTTATATATGTAGTGTTTCATAGCTATTCCTGTTGTTGTAGACACATATGCTCATACATACACATGCACTTTCAACGGCCTATATGTGTCCATCACTCTCTGTTGTCGCAAGTTGTTGTAATTACATATTACTGGTGTACATGTGACCATCTATTTCCATATGTAGTTTATTTTATGGTCTTTTGAAGTAGTTTCAGTTGTTGGGTTCGAAAGAAACTTTAAAGGGTCTAACAAAATTAGCTGGAAGTACTATGAATGAATTTCTATCTCCATTTTGATAGCCTCTTTTTGAACCTAGTTTCCAATGGCTTCCATCAGTGCTCACTCTTCACCCAGTGAGGAAACAGCAATACCTTTATTAAATAAGTTTGAAGAAGAGAAGTTGTGTTCTTTGAGAATGTGTTTTCTGAGAATTCGAAGCATTTTGAAGTACAAATCAGTTCTCATAGTGATATTGTGGCAATTTTCTACTGGTTTAGTATACAATCTACTTATCAGACCTACCAGGTATATTCAAATGGCACATATAGATGACGCATTATGGATTTCTATAATTTCATCCCTGATTTTCATGTTAACACCTGTGGCTGGTTTTGTAGCCGATGTAAAATCTAGCCGGATAAGACTAATGCGATATGGTACGGTTATAATTTTACTGTCTGTCTTGATTCTTTTAGTCTCAGGTATATGTATGTCACTAAACACATACCGCTTCAATACTAGTGGTTTACTACTCGTATCTACCATTTTATTATCCAGCATTTTGTATACACTTGGACAAATCCTATTTCTATCAAATGTGGTGCAGTTTGGAACAGATCAACTTCGAGATGCACCAACTCGGTATTCCGTCTATTTTATTCATGCCTACTTCTGGGTGGATGGTTTAGGATTCCTGATAGCTAGTGCCACTTCCATCCCAGGCCATGAAATTGTCTTTGATGTAAATGTAGATAAAATAGCGATTGCTAGATACAGAGCTGTGGCAATAGGTGTGGTTTTTGTAATATCAATACTGCTTACTTCTGCTCTTCTTTGTGTAGTCTACAGTAAGAAATATTCTACATGGTTCTTGTCAGAGAATAGCATGCGAAATCCATACAAGCTTGTTTACAATGTCTTGTATTATGCCATTCTTCATAAACGACCAATGAGACGGAGTGCCTTTACGTTTTGTGACAATGAACGACCCACTCGATTAGATTTTGGCAAGCACCGATTTGGTGGACCTTTTTCGACAGAACAAGTTGAAGATGTGAAAGTAATGCTAAATGTGGTTGCAGTTATGGTTTCTATAAGTCCAGTATTTTTATTGGAAGGTGTGGCTGCTTTCTCCTTTAAGGACCATGTCATGCATACTGATATTACTTTTCATGTAGACAACCCTTTCCTTGTTCTACTTGTTGGTGGTGGAATGATAGTTCCTTTAGCTATAATTATATGCATTCCTCTCTTCCACTTTGCAGGGAAACGTATCTCACTTAAGTATACTCCGAATATATTAAAGAAGATAGGAATCTCTATTAGTGTTCTTGTAGTCTTCTTTTTGGTTTATATAGTGTATGACACTTTTGCCTATGAAAGTAGCATGGATCTTGGATTTTTCTATACATACTGCGAAAAAAACTCAACGTATGAACTCAACAAAAGTTTATTTACCTTACAAGCCAAATATGTTTCTAGCCTTCAACAGATTTTGTTTGCAGTCTTTCAAGTGTTGCTGTACACATCGTCTTGCGAGATGATCTGCTGCCAGAGTCCCGAGTACATGAAAGGACTCTTGTTTGGTTCATTATATGCACTGAGAACATTCAATCATTGTTTAGCTGCAGGCACCATTTATTTGTTAATACACAACTGGCATTCAACTACTCTGAGTTGTAGATCAGCTTATTATATTTTCTGCCTCTGCATTGCTTCTGTGTCTCTGGTTGTGTACATAAATATGGCTAAGAAGTTCAAGTATCGCAAAAGAGATGATGTTTGCAACATTTACAAACGTGCTGAAGACTATTACTCCAATATTAAATAATTAAAAAAAAAATTTTTGCAAACTTTTCTAGACTTTTAGGTTACTTTGTAATAACTATATTTGTTTTCTATTATAATTATTTAATCTTGTGTTAAATATTTACTATTGTATGTCTTTAGCATCCAGTGCATATATTGTAGCTATCAGTGTTGATTTCTCTACAATTTTTTTCTACTTCACTTTTGGCTAGCTTTGCTGTCATTTGTTCATGCATTTCCTATGAGTCTATACCCACTTACATAGGCATGTGGGTCTACAGGTCGGTCCCTTAAAGCTATTAACTATTGGGTCAACTCGGGGTGTCTATAAATATGAAGACCTCACGGTCCTTGTAATAGTATATTTGGAGTGCATTAATTCCATTCATGTCATTGCTGTCTAGGATGTCATTTTGTATTTGTGACTGATTATCAGTCATGTTTCATGAGTATCAAACAGTCATATGTTGTAGTATAGCTCAAGAATGTCATATTACACAGCCTTGATACGTAGGAAACTCATTTCTTTGTGAGCAGTAAGTTATTAGTGGCTTATTTGAATTACTTGGTCAACCCTAACTTCTGTAAGTATATAAAATAGCTATGTATGTATTGACTGCTAAGCTTGAGCTTGGTTGGAATGTGTGCACAAAGTTAGCTACAACAAACAGGACTAAAATGAATAAGATCAAGTCACTTGACAAACATTGAAAAATCAATGGACCCTTCATCCACAGGCTGCTTGACTGAATCCATGAAAATGACTATCATGACCATATATAGATCTCATTGATTAGCTATAACATAAGTTGATAGAGATTAGTTAGATATCTATTAAGTCTTCTATTGTCATAAAGCTGTCTCAAACATAGGTCATCCAATTACTAGAGTAGTCTCCTAGTACAGCCTAGTAGATTCCTAAACATGGCACAATTGAAAATTGCTAACCAAAGAGTATTTTCTGTATAATTCAGCGAAGCGAGAAAAGCTCGCGGAGCTGACTTATTAATGAGTCCGCGATATACATATATATATATATATATATATATTTGTTCAGCGAGCGAGCGAAGCGAGCGAAGCTGACTATCCGTCGTGTTCAATTGAGATTTCAGATATAATATATGTATGTATACGTACGTCAAAATATTTCGCCCGCGCTTCTAATTACGTAAGTTAGGTAAAGCGTTCACAGTTCCAGTATTTTTCAATTAACGAGCGCGGAGAATCCTGCTGCACTGCCTTACGCAACTCTGTTTCAACCAAAACGCTTATAGCTACTCTCTTCTTGAAACAATTGTGTGAAGTCTTTGTCAAGCTGCGCTTCTTTGCCACTGCTTTTCAGTTAGATGTAATTTCTGTCCTATTTTTCTGTAAAAAGAGTCTGCTCGCTCGCCATGCATTTGCGCTATTCGAGCGCACCACTAGTTATTTATTGTTTTTGTTTTTTGTTAGGTCTAGGAATTGTTTTTATTCTTGCGTGGGCGTGCGAGGGCGTACGTGTGCACATTGTCTCCAACAGGCTTGCGCGGGCCGGGTAACGTTCTTAGCAACATTTTGTTTTGTTTATCCGCCGTACGAAGTAGCGAGCGATGCCCAGTGAAACAAATTCTGCGAAAGAGAGACAAAACGTTAGAAACGCTGGGTCAAGAGCTTTGAGGGCGTTAGAAACTCCAGACGAAAAATTAGTAAGGAGAGAGATAAGAAATGAAAAAGACAGCGAAAGGAGGAGAGCTAAAACGAAACAGAAACAGGTAGCAAAGTAAAGAATCTTTTTTTTTGTAAAGCCATTCAATGTTCCTAGCCACACCAAGCATGCATGGAATAGCTGCAATTACAGGGAACATGCATCGCTCGCTTCGCTATTTTGTGCTATTAGAGCGCATCACTAGTAATATGCTTGGGTGTCAGTGATGATCGAATTGGTAAAGTATGTATTGTCATTACCTCTGAAGAGGAAAAAAAAAAGAAAAAAAAAAAGCGGGAGGGGGAAGAGAGAGAGAAGAAAAGTACCACGTCAAGCTCGTATCCTAACTGTCATCTCCACACGGCGCACACTTTGTACCGTCCAAACCTATCACTAAAGAGTGCCTTATTGACATAATGTATCTGCTTCTTTCTTTCTTTCTTTCTTTTTCTTTTCTGTCCCATTACCTAGGCTCTAGGGTTTCTGTATCATTCATTCGCTGAACTCGGTTGGGAAAGCGTGTTAGCTAACCATAATCCATCACAAATCATGGGTAGAAGAAAAAGAAGAAAATACACAGAAAGGACAGAGATGAGGGGCACTGCATCCTTTAACTTGCAAAATTAGTTAATTGTTTGTGTGATAGCTAAAATATTGACAATTGTCCATATCTCTAACTTGAAACTTCAATTCCATACAACACAATAGTCACTTTTTATTCCTGTCATCAGTCTGGCAGTGCAGCACAGTGCAAGAGAAAATGATTAGAAAGAGAAGTGTTGGCTATCTTTCAGCAGAGTCATTAGCTAATACTACATTTCTATTCCTACAAAAAAAATTACTGGAAACAAAATACATAGCTAATTGGATTTTTTTTTTAAATTTGGATATAGCTACCTAGCTATCACTAGCTGGAAAACTAGCTAAATATAGTGACTAGCTTGGCTAAGAAGTTCAAGTATCGCAAAAGAGATGATGTTTGCAACATTTACAAATTTGCTGAAGACTATTACTCCAATATTAAATAATTTTTTTTAAATATTTTGCAAAACTTTTCTATAGACTTTTAGGTTACTTTGTAATAACTATATTTATTTTCTATTTTAATTATTTAATCTTGTGTTAAATATTTACTATTGTATGTCTTTAGCATCCAGTGCATATATTGCACTATCAGTGTTGATTTCTCTACATGTGTTATGAACATGGAATTTGTGTATGTAAAGATGTCATGTGAACCAAATCAAATTTTTTTCTACTTCACTTTTGGCTAGCTTTGCTGTCATTTGTTCATGCATTTCCTATGAGTCTATACCCACTTTATATAGGCATGTGGGTCTACAAGTCGGTCTCTTAAATGCCCGGCCTCAGAAGCACAAAGTCAGCCCAGGAAATTCACCTCTATCTCAGAAGCTCCTGGACTTGAAAAGTTCAGTATGCTGCCACCAGAGTTACTACTTCTGAGTGGCCACTGATCTGTTCCTGATACTTTAACTAGTCCCTCTACCTAATCCCTGAGTTAGGGTGGAAGGTTGCTTAGAGGAATAACTAATTTATTTCAAGTAAAAAGGTGATACAGAATGGTGCAGTGTTGCACAAACTGAGTAGTAACTGAAAGTGGGCTTGCTCAAGGCCAGTATTATATATAACCAAGGCAAGCCCAGTGGGAGACAAATAGAAAAACCAGTGTAGGCCTGCCCAATGGGTGAGCACATGGCACTCTGACAGTTCACACACACATCCACACAACACAGACTGAAGACTACACAAGAACGTATAACAGATTCAAAACAATAGACACATATATGGCAATTAACAGTCAATTGCAACTCTTGTGCACCTCATTAGGATGGCCTCAAAAGTATGTCTTATCATGGAGGCTGAAAACATTCATTTGTGATAGAGTGCAGGAGGGAGCATCTCTGTGTAATATTCACGGAAGATCTCTTGAACTTAGAAGATCATCAGTAAAGGTGAATTCATAGCTTATGATAATGACATCATCAGTAGCAATAGATAGTGTATGTGGAGTCAGCTGATACCCTGCCACCTTACTCTTACTGCAGCTAGTGCAGCTCTAATTGATACTAGTGTTGCTTTCTGTCTTCCCGAGTGTCTGTTGCAGCTACACTAGTTACAGCTCCTCCTCCTCCTGCTGTTCCACATGCTTTGCTCCTGCTGGGTGAAGAAGCTAGACACATATTCTTCTTGGTGCTCCGGTCACAGAAATGGTCCTAGTCAAGCCTTTTTTAAAGAAAAATTGTTTGCCTCGAGGAGGCTGGGGCTAGGGAAAATGCAAAGTGACCAAAATAATCTACCAAACCAAGTTTACTCTAATAAGTACCCCTAGTGGACCAATTTTAAATAACATGTTCAGAGTCCATTTTCCTGGAAAGTCTCCAATTTTGGAACATTATTGTCCGATAATCCCATTAACTTTGTTGTTTGTTCCCATTTGTGGGGCCAGCCTTCAGCCCAAGAAGAAGAAAGGAGAGAAGAATGAGAATGAAGTGATGAGAAGATTTTGATGTCAACACTATTTTTAGACGTGGGCATTCCAGGCACTTCCGGTCTTGCACGTGGTAACTTGGTATATTTATAGTTGTGTTTGCGTGGTTTCATCAGTCTGTATTGCGGTCCTGTTCATTCTTGTCTTGTGTGTGCGTATAATTATATAAACTTACCTACCTTGACTCACGCAGCGGCTAGCCACGGACTCTGGCGGCAGTGGACCATTTTCACAAGTTAAGGGAATATTTAATTATTTGGAAAATATTTATAGTTTACTTCATTGGTTTTATCACTGAGCTAATGTATGGTACTGCCCGTATCTCATGGCAGACTTACATTATGTTATGTTATGTACTATTAATTTTAGCACAGTTCAAATTGATAATTTTTACCAGTGGAAAGCTGGTCTGGCGGTAGGGACAAAATTCACACTACAATGATTTTGCAACGAAATATATGGAACATTTGTGCACATGAATTTAGTACTGTAATACAGGTATGGATGACCATCAGCCTTTGTTTGAAGGTTGTCAGTGGCCATTAGAACTATTGTATTATCCGAAGGAGAATTGTAATGTTTCTCTAATGGCCACTAATACAATTGTTACATACGTATTTAAGAATGCGTATTAATTCAACCAGTTAATTTGCATTATTGGCTGGTCAGAGTGTGAGTAGCTGCTCCATTAACATGACAGGATACTACGGCTCGATGATTTTGTGGGACTATTATGGTGGTGTGAATCTAAATATAGTTTTACTAACTTTTCACGGGGGCAAAGTTTCCTTGTTGCAAGAGAGTTTCCGCATAAAAAAGGTAGTAGATTTAGATTATGTATCAAGACATCATCATCATCAATCATGAAGCCTGGCCTTCTTCTCTTGTTCGTTTCTCTCATGTCCACTCCAGTTAACCCACTGGATTGCTCACAAGTGCTGAAGGACTATTCTGATCGACCCAAAGAAGCTATGCTCCAAGACAGTGTTCGTGTGCAGATTAGACTCGTATCTCGCCTGCAGGCAGTAAGTGTATCAGCGAAGTATGGTCTATTTGTAAAACATGATGTATTGATTGGCATCGTTTCATTTATTATTCAATTAAAAATCTGAGCAATATTAAGTAGTGTCAGTAACTGACTAGTCTATATATAATAGTGGCCGGTAGCTTTATAATAGTACATGGCATGTCTTACAAATTTATTTTTGTAATTTATTTCCTATATTTGATGAAGTATTCAAGCAATTCCACCTATATACTTCAAGGAATGTCTTCAGATAGAATAAAGTTGATAGACTCACTGGTGCAGTTTATTCTATTACAAAGAGATATGGAACAAGGTCATTTCTATGACAACAGCCAACTCCATTCAGTGGTCGGATTTACTTCTCGTCTCATTGAAGAGAGTGCTTGTGATTACGTAAGTCATTTACAAGAACAATGTAATAGTATATAATAGTGGTATTTTGAGTATGTGTCCTGAGAATTGTTTAACATACAAAATAATCAATCTGCTATAATTTTATTGAAGCTGCTGATCTAGGAAAAAGCTGTGTCTCTGGATTCCCAGCATATGCTGTAGCTAGTCACAGTTCCCAGTGTACCTAGATCTAATGGACCTGACATTCCCTCTTTTCCAGTGTACCTGGTATTCCCTCTGTTCTAGTGTTCCTATGGTGCACCTGGCAATCATACTGTGCAGTCCCTATGTTCCCTTCATTCCAGTGCACCTGGTGCTCTCAGTGTCCCTGTATATCAAATGTTCCTTCATTCCTAACTTGGTTCCCACTGTCCTTAGGGATGGACCACAGACGGTGAGAATATTTGGAACTATTGACAGTGAGAATATTTGGAACCACAGACAGTGAGAATATTTGGATCCACAGACAGTGAGAATATTTGAATCCACAGACAGTGAGAATATTTGGATCCACAGACAGTGAGAATATTTGGATCCACAGACAGTGAGAATATTTGGATCCACAGACAGTGAGAATATTTGGAACCACAGACAGTGAGAATATTTGGATCCACGGAAATTAGAACAGCACAAATTCTAGTATAGCAAAATGTGCTCATGGCATTATTACAATTGCTGCTGGCAGTTCCCAACATTCACAGTTTCCATAATGTTCCTGGTATTCTTTATGGTTTGGTAATGTAGATAGTTACAGGGTAATCGCCTAGAGAACAAGGCAAGGTTATCAAATGTATTTATCATGTACTGTGTATGTTATTTGTGTCATTACACAAGTTCACGCACACATTGCAGACCCGTAGTTACTTGTAATCAATTTTAGTTGCAGGAGAATTTGTCCAGTTTGTATGGCAACTTTAACTGTTCCACACATCAGCTGCAAGACATCTCACAACAGTTGAAGCTGTACATGGCCACAGACAGCGTCAATGATGTAACATGGAGTCTCGCACGACTGGCCAGACATACCATCAAGGAATGCTATGAGTGTGCCTTGTGAAGCACAAAGATTGCCACTGGACAGGCAGGAAGGCAGATGAGGGGAGTGAATCTGACCATGCTAAACAATGCTATGAGAATAGAGTATAACAATGGCTGTCATGGAATATTTGAGCCAATCTAGATTTCAGATATTCCATGTTTTTCTTTGTGACAAGCTTCTTCTGAGGACAATTTTTTTTATTGACAATAAAACCAATTTCTGACCTAGTTTATGATTAACCTTTTTATGTACTAGAAATAATTATGTTTGTATAATTTCTTCCCTGTTTAGATTTTCATTTATGGAGAAATGTTATGTGTTTTTTTTATGAACGTTATTGGCAAATAAAGTCTTAAAGAATATGTCATTATAATGATATAAGCTATTAACTATTGGGTCAACTCGGGTGTCTATAATGATATAAGCTATTAACTATTGGGTCAACTCGGGTGTCTATAATGATATAAGCTATTAACTATTGGGTCAACTCAGGTGTCTATAAATATGAAGACCATCACGGTCCTTGTAATAGTATATTTGGAGTGCATTAATTCCATTCATGTCATTGCTGTCTAGGATGTCATTTTGAATTTGTGACTGATTATCAGTCATGTTTCATGAGTATCAAACAGTCATATGTTGTAGTATAGCTCAAGAATGTCATATTACACAGCCTTTATACGTAGGAAACTCATGTCTTTGTGAGCAGTAAGTATTAGTGGCTTATTTGAATTACTTGGTCAACCCTAACTTCTGTTAGTATATAAAATAGCTATGTATGTATTGACTGCTAAGCTTGAGCTTGGTTGGAATGTGTGCACAACGTTAACTACAACAAACCGGACTAAAATGAATAAGATCAAGTTACTTGACAAACATTGAAAAATCAATGGACCCTTCATCCACAGGCTGCTTGACTGAATCCATGAAAATGACTATCATGACCATTATATAGGTCTCATTGATTAGCTATAACTTTTAAGTTGATAGAGATTAGTTAGATAGCTATTAAGTCTTCTATTGTCATAAAGTTGTCTCATACATAAGTCATCCAATTACTAGAGTAGTTGCCTAGTACAGCCTAGTAGATTCCTAAACATCAGTAATGAAAAAAAAAAAGCGGTAGGGGGAAGAGAGAGAAGAAAAGTACCACGTCAAGCTCGAATCCTAACTGTCATCTCCACACGGCGCACACTTTGTGCCGTCCAAACCTAGCACTAAAGAGTGCCTTATTGACATAATGTATCTGCTTCTTTCTTTCTTTTTTTTTTTTTCTGTCCCATTACCTAGGCTCTAGGGTTTCTGTATCATTCATTCGCTGAACTCAGTTGGGAAAGCGTGTTACCTCACCATAATCCATCACAAATCATGGGTAGAAGAAAAAGAAGAAAATACACAGAAAGGACAGAGATGAGGGGCACTGCATCCTTTAACTTGCAAAATTAGTTAATTGTTTGTGTGATAGCTAAAATATTGACAATTGTCCATATCTCTAACTTGAAACTTCAATTTCATACAACACAATAGTCACTTTTTATTCCTGTCCAGTCTGGCAGTGCAGCACTGTGCAAGAGAAAATGATTAGAAAGAGAAGTGTTGGCTATCTTTCAGCAGAGTCATTAGCTAATACTATCACTAGCTGGAAGACTAGCTAAATATAGTGACTAGCTACCTGTATTGTATCTTGCTGATTTTCTACTTCTCAATCTTTCACTTTTAATAAATCATCATCAAATTTTATAATCGAATGAATGAACAGAAATGTAATAGCTTATACAAAGACCGAATGAACATTGTCGTTGCAACTCAGATATATTCTAACAAGAAGTAGAAAAAACTAATAACAATACAATAACCCACAATACAAAGATAAAACACAATTAGCGGTTCAAGTTATTACAACCTGAATAGACAAAATATATAAAAAAAGAAGCTAGTTCAGCAAGGGCAGTAAGTCTGTTAGAATGCTTCCAATTCTTTTACAAGCTACAAGGCTTGCATTGTTTCCAGTACTTCTTGATACAGATGCTCTTCTTGAAAATGTTGCACTGTAGCTATTAGGACATTTTACTTGACTATCTTACAGGTGATCCCAGAAAGTAATATCAATTCTTACAAACAAAAATGGAGCTTTCTATCTGGTAGTATTTACACCTATTTTTTGGGAAACAATACTGGAACTATGCATTTTGTATAGAAAGTTCCAGGGTCTCTAGAAACTGGTGGTTTTTATCAGGGTTAGTGGGTGTTTGACACCATCAGACCACAACCTCCTGTATTATACTTGTGCCATGCAAAAATTATGTTCTCTAAATTTTGTAAAATTGTACCCATAGTAAATCCGTTTACATTACAATATTTTTGTTACGCTGGCAGGAGATGCTTTTTCATCTAATGACTGGAGAAGCAGATGTGTATGAAAGAGTTGAGTTGTTACTTGTCGTGGAACCTGGTGATTTTAATATCCTCATAAAGTTACACGAGGCTAAGCAATTAAAACGTTATTCAAATTATGATAGTTTTTTTTTCAATGAAGCAGAATAATTCTGAATGAGCCGTTGGAGTTGCTATGGATGACTGTAGGCACTGTGAGATTACACATCTAGCCAAAGCCATTAGTGGCTGTGATTTCATAACAAGTTCAGTTGTTTCCTAATTAGAGCGGTTCCTTTGGTCTATTACTCAAGCCTCTTATGCATCAGTGATAAACCAGTAACAAATTATAACTTATTCGTGATTTCATTACATGAATCTGTGTACATCAATGGTTGCATTCCATCATATCTAATAGTCACCTGGCCTCAAATAGTTCCAAGTACTCATTTTATCTTAAGTTTATGCCACCCCAATAAAGATACTCCATATGCACTGCTAATAGGCCAATATTCATATCGTTGGTTCAAAATTGTATACCCGTAATAGGGTCTTGAGCAAAAATGCTCATGACTCATACAACCAAAACTTTAGTGTTGCTTTGGTTTAGAGATTCAAGACTTTCTTAGTTTTAGTTATTCTCTAAAAAAATATCTTGAATGCTTCGTTTTAGATTTCCCCCCCAAATTCTCCCTGAAGATTTAGTTAGTTTTTAGTTTTTCTTCAATATCAAGTGGAAGATTTAGTGACTTTGTTTTGGTTAATTTGTGAAGTCTCTCAGATTCTGCAATAATGAGACTTCTAAAACATTTAGTTTTAGTTTTTTTCACGTTCTCTACAGCTTAGTTTTAGTTAGCTATTCTTACCAAAAGTAAAATACTCCAAAACTAATGGATTTTGGTTTTACTTTTAGTTAACTAAAACAACACTACAAAACTTGACTTGCCTTGGTTTCACCTGGGTCTTTTCTGACTTAATAGAACAGCGTGTGTACTTGAAGAAGAAAACTTTAGACTTAGTGATGTTAATACTATCTGAAGGGGATAATTTTAACATGTATTGTGTGCTATATTAAACATGAGTTTTAAAGTAAAAGTGTAGCCATAACTATTCTAATTATTGAGAATATTAATAAGGTAGAAAGCTGACTAACTTTACCAGTGCTTAATTCAGGTACCGAATGAGACACCAAACTAAGACTTAGTCCTTAAATTTGCTACAATTTTATATCATCTTAGTTGTTTTCGGAGCATTTGTTACAATACTACTCATCTTAAATTGTATGCAAATGCAAGGCACTCGTCACTTCCTAAACAGAAGGAAATCAGACAGTAAGAGTACATTTCAGGTACTGTCAGAAGTATATGATAGGAAAATGGTCTATCATGAGCCTGGAATGTATGAAATACTGAGAATGTCAAACTTTTAGCATCAAGATTCAGTTCATGCCATTTTTTCCTTTTGTAGTGTTTAAACGTTTTGATGATTCAACTGTCATTTATTTGTTGTTCTGATCTAATGGCTTCTATTTATTTGTTTATTTTGTTTGGTATGATATAAGACATCAAAAGTAGTGGTAGTAATATTGTCTGAATGGCTCTGTTATATATGTAGTGTTTCATAGCTATTCCTGTTGTTGTAGACACATATGCTCATACATACACATGCACTTTCAACGGCCTATATGTGTCCATCACTCTCTGTTGTCGCAAGTTGTTGTAATTACTAGTGTACATGTGACCGGCTGTTTCTACATGTAGTTTATTTATGGTCTTTTGAAGTAGTTTCAGTTGTTGGGTTCGAAAGAAACTTTAAAGGTCTAACAAAATTAGCTGGAAGTACTATGAATGAATTTCTATCTCCATTTTGATAGCCTCTTTTTGAACCTAGTTTCCAATGGCTTCCATCAGTGCTCACTCTTCACCCAGTGAGGAAACAGCAATACCTTTATTAAATAAATTTGAAGAAGAGAAGTTGTGTTGTTTGAGAATGTGTTTTCTGAGAATTCGTAGCATTTTGAAGTACAAATCAGTTCTCATAGTGATATTGTGGCAATTTTCTACTGGTTTAGTATACAATCTACTTATCAGACCTACCAGGTATATTCAAATGGCATATATAGATGACGCATTATGGATTTCTATAATTTCATCCCTGATTTTCATGTTAACACCTGTGGCTGGTTTTGTAGCCGATGTAAAATTTAGCCGGATAAGACTAATGCGATATGGTACGGTTATAATTTTACTGTCTGTCTTGATTCTTTTAGTCTCAGGTATATGTATGTTAGTGAACACATACCGCTTCAATACTAGTGGTTTACTACTCGTATCTGCCATTGTAATATCCTGCATTTTGTATAGACTTGGACAAATCCTATTTCTATCAAATGTGGTGCAGTTTGGAACAGATCAACTTCGAGATGCACCGACTCGGTATTCTGTCTATTTTATTCATGCCTACTTCTGGGTGGATGGTTTAGGATTCCTGATAGCTAGTGCCACTTCCATCCCAGGCCATGAAATTGTCTTTGATGTAAATGTAGATAAAATAGCGATTGATACATACAGAGCTGTGGCAATAGGTGTGGTTTTTGTAATATCTATACTGCTTACTTCTGCTCTTCTTTGTGTAGTCTACAGTAAGAAATATTCTACATGGTTCTTGTCAGAGAATAGCATGCGAAATCCATACAAGCTTGTTTACAATGTCTTGTATTATGCCATTCTTCATAAACGACCAATGAGACGGAGTGCCTTTACGTTTTGTGACAATGAACGACCCACTCGATTAGATTTTGGCAAGCACCGATTTGGTGGACCTTTTTCGACAGAACAAGTTGAAGATGTGAAAGTAATGCTAAATGTGGTTGCAGTTATGGTTTCTATAAGTCCAGTATTTTTATTGGAAGGTGTGGCTGCTTTCTCCTTTAAGGACCATGTCATGCATACTGATATTACGTTTCATGTAGACAACCCTTTCCTTGTTCTACTTGTTGGTGGTGGAATGATAGTTCCTTTAGCTATAATTATATGCATTCCTCTCTTCCACTTTGCAGGGAAACGTATCTCACTTAAGTATACTCCGAATATATTAAAGAAGATAGGAATCTCTATTAGTGTTCTTGTAGTCTTCTTTTTGGTTTACATAGTGTATGACACTTTTGCCTATGAAAGTAGCATGGATCTTGGATTTTTCTATACATACTGCGAAAAAAACTCAACGTATGAACTCAACAAAAGTTTATTTACCTTACAAGCCAAATATGTTTCTAGCCTTCAACAGATTTTGTTTGCAGTCTTTCAAGTGTTGCTGTACACATCGTCTTGCGCGATGATCTGCTGCCAGAGTCCCGAGTACATGAAAGGACTCTTGTTTGGTTCATTCTATGCACTGAGAGCATTCAATCATTGTTTAGCTGCAGGCACCATTTATTTGTTAATCCACAACTGGCATTCAACTACTCTGAGTTGTAGATCAGCTTATTATATTATCTGCCTCTGCATTGCTTCTGTGTCTCTGGTTGTGTACATAAATATGGCTAAGAAGTTCAAGTATCGCAAAAGAGATGATGTTTGCAACATTTACAAATTTGCTGAAGACTATTACTCCAATATTAAATAATTTAAAAAAAATATTTTGCAAACTTTTCTAGACTTTTAGGTTACTTTGTAATAACTATATTTGTTTTCTATTATAATTATTTAATCTTGTGTTAAATATTTACTATTGTATGTCTTTAGCATCCAGTGCATATATTGTAGCTATCAGTGTTGATTTCTCTACAATTTTTTTTCTACTTCACTTTTGGCTAGCTTTGCTGTCCTTTGTTCATGCATTTCCTATGAGTCTATACCCACTTACATAGGCATGTGGGTCTACAGGTCGGTCCCTTAAATGTCCGGCCTCAGAAGCACAAAGTCAGCCCAGGAAATTCACCTCTATCTCAGAAGCTCCTGGACTTGAAAAGTTCAGTATGCTGCCACCAGAGTTACTACTTCTGAGTGGCCACTGATCTGTTCCTGATACTTTAACTAGTCCCTCTACCTAATCCCTGAGTTAGGGTGGAAGGTAGCTTAGAGGAATAACTAATTTATTTCAAGTAAAAAGGTGATACAGAATGGTGCAGTGGTGCACAAACTGAGTAGTAACTGAAAGTGGGCTTGCTCAAGGCCAGTATATATATAACCAAGGCAAGCCCAGTGGGAGACAAATAGAAAAAACAGTGTAGGCATGCCCAATGGGTGAGCACATGGCACTCTGACAGTTCACACACACATCCACACAACACAGACTCAAGACTACACAAGAACATAAAACAGATTCAAAACAATAGACACATAAATGGCAATTAACTGTCAATTGCAACTCCTGTGCATCTCATTAGGATGGCCTCCACAGGCATGTCTTATCATAGAGGCTGAAAACATTCATTTGTGATAGAGTGCAGGAGGGAGCATCTCTGTAATATTCACGGAAGATCTCTTGAACTTAGAAGATCATCAGTAAAGGTGAATTCATAGCTTATGATAATGACATCATCAGTAGCAATAGATAGTGCATGTGGAGTCAGCTGAGAGATACGGGCAGTACCATACATTAGCTCAGTGATAAAACCAATGAAGTAAACAATAAATATTTGCCAAATAATTAAATATTCCCTTAACTTGTGAAAATGGTGTGGGTAGTCCACTGCCGCCAGAGTCCGTGGCTAACCGCTGCGTGAGTCAAGGTAGGTAAGTTTATATAATTATACGCACACACAAGACAAGAATGAACAGGACAGTGTTGACATCAAAATCTTCTTATCACTTCATTATCATTCTTCTCTCCTTTCTTGTTCTTGGGCTGAAGGCTGGCCCAACAAACGGGAAAAAACAAAAAAGTTAATGGGATATCCGACAATAATGTTCCAAAATTGGAGACTTTCCAGGAAAATGGACTCTGAACATGTTATATAAAATTGGTCCACTACATAGGTGCCAACTTTTTCAAACTAGCTTCAAGGACATAAGCCACACCCATGGCCACACCTACAAACCACACCCACATTACGTAATTAATTATGATGTCATTGCAAAAAAATAAGTTAACTAGCTATCATCTGGCTGTTGAGTCATTGCAAAAAATAAGTTAACTAGCTGTCATCTGGCTGTTGATTGTGTTCCTATGGTCCTGGACCTTTAACGGCTAAGTATGTTACTTTTTTACACTGAGCAAGCAGAGTTATAACAGTTACTGTTGCAATTGAATTTCATTGTCATCAATGCAATGATAGTGTCCTGCTTTAGACTTGGCCTTTGGTCAGTATGAATTTTCCTTAGCATGGAAAAACCTCACTCAGTCAGCATTAGACACAGGGATGGATAGCAGCCCAGCCATAAGCTTCGATAGGTAAGGAAACCGCTCTTCTCCATCAAGAGTTTTTAGCTTGCTAACCTCCCACCAAAATGCTCCAGCTCGAGGTTTCAAAGTCTTGTCAGCTGATATGTATTTTTCCATAGGAGGGTGGTACTGTAAGAATAATAAATTTGTTTAGTATTATGCATTGGATATTTTTTTTCCATAAATGAACTGTTTCAAAACCTCATCGTTCAGAGGTAGTCAGCTGGTGATAAAGAGAAGTCCATAAACTCTTCTCTTAATTTATCAAGGGAATGTGTATTTGATAAGCCAACTTGCGGAAATCTCTTACCAAGTTTTATTACAGTGGAAACAGAGTAAGAAGATACTAATTCAGGGTTAATAATTCCCAAATCTTTAAGTAGGGAATCCCCAAAAGGAAATTTCTTGAGCATTTTTCGAATTGTTGCCACATAAAACATTCGTACAGCTGTATAGAAAGGCTTCGTATCACACTCACTTTCTAGTTCTGCAACAAAAGTCCAAGTATCATCACCTATGCCTAGATTTTCATCATCTAGATGGCTTTCACGAGCTAAATTTAGAGTGCTGAGGTTATCAGTAGATGCTATAATAACGTCAGCTTTCAACACATTTGATGCATAAAGACGAACTAGCCTGCTCATCTCGTTATACAATTGGCATGTGGTGTTCTCTGTGGATTTTTGAAATAGCCTATTAAATCGATCTATTGAAGGAAGAATAAAGGAAAGAAAGAGAAGAAGAGGCTCAGTAAGAGGATTTTCTAGTCATTCTACAATACTTTGTACTTTGCTGGATTCAGATTCATCACAGGACAAAAAGTAAGACTTTAAACCATCATATTGGGGGGACAGATACCTATCAACGCAGCGAAGAAGACTCAACCATCGTGTGGTACAGTGTTTAGAATAGTCTCAGGTTCAGAGGTGAAGAAGGAACGCCAATTATCAGCAAACTGCTGTTTTCTCTTACTGCTGTGAAAAAAGAAGTAGAAGATATCAACAAAGAGTTGATCTATGTCAACAGGTAAGGTCTCCATACCAGCTTTAATGGTTAGGTCAGCCAAATGGCATATACATCCTACATCATGTAACTTTGGACATTCATTTGTTATCAACTTTTGGACACCAGATCTCACCCCCTTCATTACGTTAGTAGTGTCAGACATAAATGCCACACACTTCTCAAAATCCAAGCCTTTCTTACTCAAGGAGAGTTTAAGTGCGTCAAAAAGATTTCTAGCTGTACCTATATTCACCACAGGCATGTCAAAATATCTGGTTCGGACATCTCCTACATCGAAATCTAGAAGCCTAATAAGAATAATGCAGGATTTATCTGTTTTATCGTTTGATTCATCCATCATTATAGAAAACGGATTACATACTTTTCTCCAAGTTTGCTAACATTTTCTCAGACAAATGGGGAGCTAATGCTCCCTTGATCTGCTGCAGTCTTGGTACGTCCACAAGCGAATTTCTTGGCAACCCCAGTATCGGGAAACATTTTAGGAAACAGCTTAGTGGCCATACAAAAGAAGCCCCCAAAGCCTCAGCTTCAATAACACTGTGTGAAACTTGAGGTCTCAAAAAAGACGTAATCTACTTCGAGGAGCAAGCATCAGCCATATCTTTATGGTGTTTTCCTCTCACATGAGCAGTTATAACACTTTTACCACCATAGGCTATGCTAAAATCTGAGGAGCACAGAGTACACCTTGCATATGTGTCACCTATAATTATATAAACGTAAAGAAACTTTGAGAAAACTATTATTTAAACTAACCTTTGGAACTCTTTCCTACCTTTGAAGTCCTGTACCCACTGCTGATTGAAGTAACACTTCCTCTTAGGCTTTTTCAAGGGAGGAGGAGTGGGAATAACTCCTGATGATTCAATCTCAGATTCAGACATTAGCTATAGCTAGTCACTTTTTTGAAGAAAATAAAGCAGCAACACTGACTCACTGACTCTTATCATGTACAATCTACATCCAGTTGTTAACCACAAGCCAGCTGAGCTAGCACAGCTGACTGCAGTGCTAACTCAGCTGGCTTGTCAGTTGTGATTAACTGGATGCAGCACTTGTTAGCAGAGTTGCATAAAACCTGGACCAGCATCATCATCTAGGACAAACAACAATAGGAAAGTGATAGGTCATCAAGGACTCAAGGACAAAGCTCTTAAATCGAGGACTGTCCTCGACATTCGAGGACAGTTGGCACCTATGCCACTAGGGGTACTTATTAGAGTAAACTTGGTTTGGTAGATTATTTTGGTCACTTTGCATTTTCCCTAGCCCCAGCCTCCTCGAGGCAAACATTTTTTCTTTAAAAAAGGCTTGACTAGGTAGGACTATTTCTGTGACCGGAGCACCAAGAAGAATATGTATGTAGTTTCTTCACCCAGCAGGAGCAAAGCATGTGGAACAGCAGGAGGAGGAGGAGCTGTAACTAGTGTAGCTGCAACAGACACTCGGGAAGACAGAAAGCAACACTAGTATCAATTAGAGCTGCACTAGCTGCAGTAAGAGTAAGGTAGGGTAATGGCAGACTTACATTATGTTATGTATTAATTTTAGCACAGTTCAAATTGATAATTTTTACCAGTGGAAAGCTGGTCTGGCGGTAGGGACAAAATTCACACTACAATTATTTTGCAATGAAATATATGGAACATTTGTGCACATGAATTTAGTACTGTAATACAGGTATGGATGACCATCAGCCTTTGTTTGAAGCTTGTCAGTGGCCATTAGAGAAACATTACAATTCTCCTTCGGATAATACAATTGTTACATACGTATTTAAGAATGCGTATTAATTCAACCAGTTATTTGCATCATTGGCTGGTCAGAGTGTGAGTAGCTGCTCCATTAACATGACAGGATACTACGGCTCGATGATTTTGTGGGACTATTATGGTGGTGTGAATCTAAATATAGTTTTACTAACTTTTCACGGGGGCAAAGTTTCCTTGTTGCAAGAGAGTTTCCGCATAAAAAAGGTAGCCGATTTAAATCATGTATCAAGACATCATCATCTTCAATCATGAAGTGTATCAGCGAAGTATGGTCTATTTGTAAAACATGATGTATTGATTGGCATCGTTTCATTTATTATTCAATTAAAAATCTGAGCAATATTAAGTAGTGTCAGTAACTGACTAGTCTATATATAATAGTGGCCGGTAGCTTTATAATAGTACATGGCATGTCTTACAAATTTATTTTTGTAATTTATTTCCTATATTTGATGAAGTATTCAAGCAATTCCACCTATATACTTCAAGGAATGTCTTCAGATAGAATAAAGTTGATAGACTCACTGGTGCAGTTTATTCTACTACAAAGAGATATGGAACAAGGTCATTTCTATGACAACAGCCAATTTCATTCAGTGGTCGGATTTACTTCTCGTCTCATCGAAGAGAGTGTTTGTGATTATGTAAGTCATTTACAAGAACAATGTAATAGTATATAATAGTGGTATTTTGAGTATGTGTCCTGAGAATTGTTTAACATACATGATAATCAATTTGCTATACTTTATTGAAGCTGCTGATCTAGGAAAAAGCTGTGTCTCTGGATTCCCAGCATATGCTGTAGCTAGTCACAATTCCCAGTGTATCTAGCTAGATCTAGTGGACCTGACACTGCCTCTTTTCTAGTGTACCTGGTATTCCCTCTGTTCTAGTGTTCCTATCGTGCACCTGGCAATCATACTGTGCAGTCCCTAGTGTTCCCTTCATTCCAGTGCACCTGATGCTCTCAGTGTCCCTGTGTGCCCATGTTCCCTTCATTCTTAACTTGGTTCCCACTGTCCTCAGCGATGGACCACAGACGGTGAGAATATTTGGAACCACAGACAGTGAGAATATTTGGAACTACAGACAGTGAGAATATTTGGAACCACAGACAATGAGAATATTTGGAACTACAGACAGTGAGAATATTTGGATCCACAGACAGTGAGAATATTTGGATCCACAGACAGTGAGAATATTTGAATCCACAGACAGTGAGAATATTTGGATCCACAGACAGTGGAAATTAGAACAGCACAAATTCTAGTATAACAAAATGTGCTCATGGCATTATTACAATTGCTGCTGGCAGTTCCCAAAGTTCACAGTTTCCATAATGTTCCTGGTATTCTTTATGGTTTGGTAATGTAGATAGTTACAGGGTAATCGCCTAGAGAACAAGGCAAGGTTATCAAATGTATTTATCATGTACTGTGTATGTTATTTGTGTTATTTCACAAGTTCACGCACACATTGCAGACCCGTAGTTACTTGTAATCAATTTTAGTTGCAGGAGACTTTGTCCAGTTTGTATGGCAACTTCAACTGTTCCACACATCAGCTGCAAGACATCTCACAACAGTTGAAGCTGTACATGGCCACGGACAGCATCAATGATGTAACATGGAGTCTCGCACGACTGGCCAGACATACCATCAAGGAATGCTATGAGTGTGCCTTGTGGAGCACAAAGATTGCCACTAGACAGGCAGGAAGGCAGGTGAGGGGAGTGAATCTGACCATGCTAAACAATGCTATGAGAATAGAGTATAACAATAGCTGTCATGGAACATTTGAGCCAATCTAGATTTCAGATATTCCATGCTTTTCTTTGTGACAAGCTTCTTCTGAGGACAATTTTTTTATTGACAATACAACCAATTTCTGACCTAGTTTATGATTAACCTTTTTATGTACTAGAAATAATTATGTTTGTATAATTTCTTCCCTGTTTAGATTTCCATTTATGGAGCAATGTTATGTGTTTTTTTTATGAGCGTTATTGGCAAATAAAGTCTTAAAGAGTATGTCATTATAATGATTAAGCTATTAACTATTGGGTCAACTCGGTTGTCTATAATGATATAAGCTATTAACTATTGGGTCAACTCGGGTGTCTATAATGATATAAGCTATTTACTATTGGGTCAACTCGGGTGTCTATAAAATAATATGAAGACCATCACGGTCCTTGTAATAGTATATTTGGAGTGCATTAATTCCATTCATGTCATTGCTGTCTAGGATGTCATTTTGAATTTGTGACTGATTATCAGTCATGTTTCATGAGTATCAAACAGTCATATGTTGTAGTATAGCTCAAGAATGTCATATTACACAGCCTTGATACGCAGGAAACTCATTTCTTTGTGAGCAGTAAGTTATTAGTGGCTTATTTGAATTACTTGGTCAACCCTAACTTCTGTTAGTAAAATAGCTATGTATGTATTGACTGCTAAGCTTGAGCTTGGTTGGAATGTGTGCACAACGTTAACTACAACAAACAGGACTAAAATGAATAAGATCAAGTCACTTGACAAACATTGAAAAATCAATGGACCCTTCATCCACAGGCTGCTTGACTGAATCCATGAAAATGACTATCATGACCATTATATAGGTCTCATTTGATCTTTTAAGTTGATAGAGATTAGTTAGATAGCTATTAAGTCTTCTATTGTCATAAAGCTGTCTCAAACATAGGTCATCCAATTACTAGAGTAGTCGCCTAGTACAGCCTAGTAGATTCCTAAACATGGCACAATTGAAAATTGCTAACCAAAGAGTATCTTCTGTATAATAATATGCTTGAATGTCAGTAATGAAAAAAAAAAGTGGGAGGGGGAAGAGAGAGAGAAGAAAAGTACCACGTCAAGCTCGAATCCTAACTGTCATCTCCACACGGCGCACACTTTGTACCGTCCAAACATAGCACTAAAGAGTGCCTTATTGACATAATGTATCTGCTTCTTTCTTTCTTTCTTTTTTTTTTTCCTGTCCCATTACCTAGGCTCTAGGGTTTCTGTATCATTCATTCGCTGAACTCAGTTGGGAAAGCGTGTTAGCTAACCATAATCCATCACAAATCATGGGTAGAAGAAAAAGAAGAAAATACACAGAAAGGACAGAGATGAGGGGCACTGCATCCTTTAACTTGCAAAATTAGTTAATTGTTTGTGGGATAGCTACAATATTGACAATTGTCCATATCTCTAACTTGAAACTTCAATTCCGTACAACACAATAGTCACTTTTTATTCCTGTCATCAGTCTGGCAGTGCAGCACAGTGCAAGAGAAAATGATTAGAAAGAGAAGTGTTGGCTATCTTTCAGCAGAGTCATTAGCTAGTACTACATTTCTATTCTACAAAAAAAATTACTGGAAACAAAATACATAATTGGATTTTTTTTTTAATTTGGGCAATCACTAGCTGGAAGACTAGCTAAGTATAGTGACTAGCTACCTGTATTGTATCTTGCTGATTTTCTACTTCTCAATCTTTCACTTTTAATCATCAAATTTTATAATCGAATGAATGAACAGAAATTTAATGGCTAATACAAAGACAGAATGAACATTGTCGTTGCAACTCAGATATATTTGGTTATGTTTTAACAAGAAGTAGAAAAACTAATAACAATACAATAACCCACAATACAAAGATAAAACACAATTAGCGGTTCAAATTATTACAACCTGAATAGACAAAATAAAAAAAAAGCTAGTTCAGCAAGGGCAGTAAGTCTGTTAGAATGCTTCCAATTCTTTTACAAGCTACAAAGCTTGAATTGTTTCCAGTACTTCTTGATGCAATGTATTAATTTTAGCACAGTTCAAATTGATAATTTTTACCAGTGGAAAGCTGGTCTGGCGGTAGGGACAAAATTTACACTACAATGATTTTGCAACGAAATATATGGAACATTTGTGCACATGAATTTAGTACTGTAATATAGGTACGGATGACCATCAGCCTTTGTTTGAAGGTTGTCAGTGGCCATTAGAGAAACATTATAATTCTCCTTCGGATAATACAATTGTTACATACGTATTTAAGAATGCGTATTAATTCAACCAGTTAATTTGCATTATTGGCTGGTCAGAGTGTGAGTAGCTGCTCCATTAACATGACAGGATACTACGGCTCGATGATTTTGTGGGACTATTATGGTGGTGTGAATCTAAATATAGTTTTACTAACTTTTCACGGGGGCAAAGTTTCCTTGTTGCAAGAGAGTTTCCGCATAAAAAAGGTAGTAGATTTAGATTATGTATCAAGACATCATCATCATCAATCATGAAGCCTGGCCTTCTTCTCTTGTTCGTTTCTCTCATGTCCACTCCAGTTAACCCACTGGATTGCTCACAAGTGCTGAAGGACTATTCTGATCGACCCAAAGAAGCTATGCTCCAAGACAGTGTTCGTGTGCAGATTAGACTCCTATCTCGCCTGCAGGCAGTAAGTGTATCAGCGAGTAGTGTCAGTAACTGACTAGTCTATATATAATAGTGGCCGGTAGCTTTATAATAGTACATGGCATGTCTTACAAATTTATTTTTGTAATTTAAAAATAGTAACATTTTATGTTTACCTAACTATCAGGCTCGCTCGCCATTTGAGCTCAAGCACACCACTAGTTTATTTATTGGCGAGCGAGCGTAGCGAGCGAGGCACTTACAGGGGTAACACAATTGAAAATCGGGGATGTTTGTTTATTTATTTATTTATTTATATATATGGACGTACGTATGTCATTTCGTACTTTGACCCTCGCGTTTTTGTGTTAGTTATGTGGTCGACCCCGTCCCAAATTGCACTAAACAGAATCCTCTGGTTTATCGATCAGTACCCGTATCACCCTAGAAATTGAATTGTGACCTTTGTTTCTTTTGCGGGTGCAGATTTTCTGATTCGCGTTATGCGGTGGTAGTCAATGCGCTCTTTGTCACGGTTATAAGCCGTGCGCAACAGTATTTACTTGAAAATACATTGTCCACTAGACTACTGCGAAGGTAAGTCTGTGTAGGTGCATGTCCAGTTGTGTCAAAGCATTGTGTGTTACAACCACTACTTAGCTAAAGAATATCACAAAGAAAACTTTTAAATAATGTGTATTGTTTTGTTGTTGTTTTTTTTTCTTCCAAGCAGTTGCAGAGAGTTGTTACTATGGCACTGAAATCCCTTTACCCTGTATGCTAAATTAAAAAAACTGGACCTTATTTTCAGTAGCTTCAGTGTTAGAAGTCAAAATCATTCATATAAAAATAGTATAGTCTTTAGGCTCGCTCGCCATTTGTGCTCAAG